>SWCH01002989.1_pt1 | contig 63717 bp, 62 predicted proteins | sample 4690051 | NCBI WGS metagenome assembly SWCH01 (sample SAMN10267282, study PRJNA491770) | bioreactor metagenome | isolation source: DHS bioreactor inoculated with | place: Japan: off Shimokita Peninsula
AAAAAAATCCCCAGGAACTGGCTGCCGCTAACTGGATTGCCACCGCACCACTAGCAGCCTTCATGGCCCCTGATTGTATATTCATCGATACTGGAAGTACCACCACCGATATAATTCCCATTAAAAATGGTACTGAATGTGCCAAGGGAAGAACTGATCTGGAGAGGCTGGCAACTGGGGAACTGGTATACACCGGGACTCTCCGTACTAACGTGGCCACTCTGGTGGATAAAGTACCATTAAAAGATGAACTGGTGCGCATTGCCTCGGAAATTTTCGCAGTAACTGCCGATGTGCATCTGGTCTTGGGAAACATCACCATGGAAGACTACACCTCAGAAACCCCTGATGGGGAGGATAAATCCCGTGAAAATTCACTTTTAAGACTAGCACGGGTGGTATGTGGAGATCTGGATCTGTTGAGTCCGGATGATGTGGAGGAAATTGCCAGGTTCATCTACAAGAAACAGGTGGAACAGGTGGCTGAAGCCCTTGAAGAAGTCAGTGGCCGAGAAAATATTGAACTAGTAATTGCCACTGGTTTGGGAATGAACATCATTGGATGTGAAGCTGCAAAACTCCTGGGTCTTGAGGTTAGGACCATGGAAGAAATCCTCAGCAAGGAGGATTGTATGGTGGCACCAGCAGTGGGAACTGCTATTCTAATGGAAAAGTTTCTAGAAAGAGGAAAATAAATCATATACTACTAAAATATAAACCAAAATCAATTATAGGGTTTTTATCGGAAGATATTGGGTAAATTAGCATTAAATAAGGAATATGGATTTGCATCACATGACAACATATAAATCTGATTAAATAGGGAATCATGATTCTATGAAAAAGAGTTGGATAATCTTGGTTATAATCCTGGGGATTGTAGCAATATTCTTATTTGCTTACTCCAGTCAACACTCCATTTTAGGTTCTGATCAGCAGGGATACGTTACCAGAGAAGTTTATTCCCATTATGGGAATCCTGCTGCAAAGATTGCAGTGGTGACGGGTATGCATCCCCGGGAGGATCTCTCAACCAACCTGGTGCCCCATGTGGTGAAACTTTTCGCTCTCCTGAATAACGTGGAGATGGTTGATTATCATGTTACGGTAACTGATCAGGCCCAGGACTTTGATATTGGCCGTAGTAATGGACAGGACCTGGTTGAAAAATATGCCATTCCAGATATTAAAAAATCAGATTACCAGCTGGTGATCATTGCCCATGACCATGAACAGGGCTATGGTGAAGGGTACTACATTGCCACCCCCACTCATGACTCCAAATCAGTCAACCTGGGTGAGGCAGTTTACCATTTACTCCCTCAATTCAATTATTATCCGGGTTTATCCAGTACCCGTGAGAAGAGTAGTTCCATATCCCAGATTGACAGGCCCCTGACTAATGCAGGGTACCCTGTTTTTGTCTATGAAATTCCGGAGTGGAATAACCAGCTTCAAGCAGCACAGATGACATATCAACTTTTCAGTACCAGTTTCAAAGTTCTTCAGTCTTCAAGTTAATAAAGGAATACTAAAAATAATCAAAAATTTGAAAAATCCAATTTAAAGAATAACTAAATGATTAAAAAGATCTCTAATACCTATAAGGTAAATTAAGAAAAATCATTATTCGATAAAAGATTATGGGGGAAAAGTTTTCTATACTTTTAGAAACATTATTAAAAAAAGAAGGGGATATTGGGAGACTTAAACCTTGTAATTTTTTATATTAGTATATAACTGGATGAAAATCAATTTACAACATTTACAACAATATCAGTACCAAACGTTTTTCATACCCAGTAAATAGGCGATTATGTTAGCACCCAAATGAAGGAAGATGCTTATTACAATTATAAGGATTATTAAATTAAGAGGAATGACTATTACCAAAGATGCGAATATTATTGCACCTACCACAAAATCCAACTGATCCATTAGGGGTACTGGTCGTCCGCGTTCCACATTAAACCTTCTCTTAATAAAACTCCCACAAGCATCTCCTATAATCGCACCACTACCCAGTGCAAAGCCTAATAATGTGCCCTGTATTGTGTTAGTGGTTATAGTTCCTTGAACCAGTTGAGCTATTCCTGGATCTCCAATTATCAGAAGATCCTGTACCATGTTACCAGTTACAGCACCTTGAAGCAGGCCTATGCCCATCCCAATCAGGATACCAATAATAGTCCCCTTCCATGTTACACCATCTCCAAGTATTCTGCGGCCGTCATTCATTGATCGGCCCATATCAAGGGGTGTTCCTCCCCCAAAGGTCAGGGCACTGGCATTGGCTAGGTAAGCCGGTAACATAAAGTATATAGCATAAGCGGATAAAATCAAAACACTGAAAATACTCGGGTCCATAGTTTACCTCCGATTTAAAACAGGATAATAAGTTATGTGTTAACCATAAAATACTATAAAGCTGATTGATCCCTCAAGTATATATAATCAATTATGCTTGACTACATGAGTTTCAATACTAATAATAAGGTGAGATAATGGTCATAAAGAAAACAAAGAGCCTGTGTCCTGAATGTCTTCGAGTAGTGGATGCAGAAGTCTTCGAGGACCAGGACAAGATAATGATTAGGAAAACGTGCCCAGAGCACGGTGAATTCGAAAATACTTATTGGCAGAGTTCAGAAGCTTACCACTATGCTGCTGATTATGATTATTGTGGTGATGGGATTGATAATCCTCGCACCACCTTGGAAGGTGAATGCCCTCTTAACTGTGGTTTGTGCTCGGAACATGAGAGTCAGACTATATTAGGCCTTATTGATGTTACTAATCGTTGTAATCTTCGTTGTCCTATTTGTTTTGCTAATGCAGCTGTATCTAAATCCATATATGAGCCTAGTTATGAGGAAATACGGGGGATGTTACAAAATCTCCGTGCAAACCAGCCAGTACCCACCCCTGCCATCCAGTATGCTGGTGGTGAGCCCACGGTACGAAAGGACCTTGTGGAACTGGTGAAGCTAGCCCGGGAAGAGGGATTCAGCCACACTCAGATAGCTACCAATGGAATTAAATTGGCTAAAGATCCTGAACTAGCTCAGAAACTTAAAGATGCCACTTTAAACACAGTTTACCTCCAGTTCGATGGAGTTACTGAAGAACCCTACCTAAAGTCCAGGGGCCGTAACCTTCTGCCTATTAAACTGGAAGCCATTGAAAACTGCCGTAAAGCAGATCTGGGAATTGTTCTGGTTCCCACCCTAGTTAAGGGAATTAATGATGACCAAGTGGGGGCTATCATACGGTTTGCCATTGAAAACCTGGACATTATCCGGGGGGTGAATTTCCAGCCAGTGTCATTTGCTGGCCGAACACCTGCCGATGAAGTGGAAGAACAGAGAATAACCATACCCACCTTCCAGAAATTAGTGGATGAGCAGACAGATGGTCAGATTGGTCGTGATGATTTTTATCCTGCCTCTTCAGTCATACCCATCACCGATTTTGTGGAGGCCATCGAAGGCGAAGACCAAGTATCATTCACCTGTCACCCTCACTGCGGTGCCGCGACCTATATTTTCATTAATGATGGCGAAATCACTCCCATAACTAAGTTTGTAGATGTGGATAGGTTTTTCAACCTCCTTTCCCGCAGTAGTGATGATATAAAGGACGGAGGAATAGTGGGCAAAGCCAAAGTCATAAGCAGAGCCACTAGGGAACTTCCCAAAACTATTGACCGGGATAAGAAACCGGATTCACTGGACATAAGTGGAATACTGACCAAAGTCTTCAAGGAAAGATCATACAGTGCTCTGGGAGATTTCCATCATAAAACATTACTCATATCCTGCATGCACTTCATGGATCCCTGGAACTTTGACCAGGACAGGGTTAAAAGATGCGTGATCCACTATGCAGTTCCTGATGGGCGTATAATACCATTCTGTTCCATGAATGCAATTCACCGTCCAGAGGTTGAGAAGAAATTCGCCAAACCAATGAAAAAATAACTTTTTCCCAAATCCACGATCTCTAAAATCACTCAAAATCTAAAAACTTTCAGAAAAATATAAAAATGGTATCAGAATTGATAATCAAAACTCCCTCACGGCTGCATCTAACCCTGATTGATCTAAACGGTTCACTGGGCCGAATAGATGGTGGTGTTGGTCTCACACTTGAAAAACCAGCATTGGTTTTGGAAATGGAGCGAAATAATGGTGAAATATCCGTTGAGTTTCAAAATCGTGAAAGCATACCGGTTAAGATAATATCTGATTATGAGGATAAAATAAAAACCTCTGCTCGGCGGATGATGGACTACCTTGAATTAGATGGTGGATACAGTTTCACTATTTGCGAAACCTACCCATCCCATTCTGGTCTGGGTTCTGGGACGCAACTGTCACTGGCCACTGCTAAACTCATTTCTGAAGCGGATAACCAGCAGATAACTGTGCCTGAGATTGCTAATATCGTGGGTCGGGGAGGTACATCTGGTATAGGGGTGGCATCCTTTGATAAAGGAGGTTTTATTGTTGACGGTGGCCACCCTCAAGATGAAAAACCTGATTTTCTACCTTCCTCAGCTTCACCAGCATCACCCCCACCTATTATTGCACGGTTCGATTTTCCGCATGATTGGAAGGTGGTACTGGTCATCCCCCAAGTTGAAAAGAATGTTTCTGGAGAGAAAGAGGTTAACATATTCCAGGAGTACTGCCCCATACCCGTGGAAGAAGTTCAACAACTTTCACATCTACTCTTAATGAAAATGATGCCAGCGGTATTGGAAAAAGACCTGGATGGATTTGGAGAAGCAGTAAACTCCATACAAAATATTGGTTTTAAAAAAGTCGAGAATCAATTGCAAAAACCGATTATAGGTGATATAATGCAGTTGCTCCGGGATGCCGGTGCGCCGGGTGTGGGAATGAGTTCATTCGGACCTACCATTTATGCAGTAAATGACAACACTCAGGATATAGTAAGTGCAGCTCGTGATGCCCTAAGAGATATTGGTGGTAGTATAATTGAAACCAGGGCTCAGAATAGTGGTGCTGTGCTGGAACACATTCACTAAAATCAAGGAAACTGGTGTTTTAATCAACGGATTCCTGATGTGAAAATCAGAAATTCTGAAATTTAATAAAAAAATCAGAAATTCTGGGATATTATAAAAATTCTGGTATACAATCACAATTAATTGGATATTTTCTAAAAAAAATCTTTTGCACTGATTACCATGAAAGATGAAATAAAAGGTAAAGTTTGGAAGTTCAGGGATAGTATAGACACTGATGTAATCATACCTGGACGATACTTAAGAACTTTCAGTTTAGACGAGTTATCAAGCCATGTTATGGAAGGGGAAGATCCTAAGTTTGCGGAAAATGTGGAACAGGGGGATATTATCGTGGCTGGGTGGAACTTTGGCTGCGGATCTTCCAGGGAACAGGCCCCAGTAGCCTTGAAACATGCTGGAGTGGATGCGATTATTGCCAAATCTTTTGCACGTATATTTTACCGTAATGCCATAAATGTTGGTTTACCTGTCATAGTAGCGGATATTGAAGCAGATAAGGGTGACCAGCTAAGAATAGATCTGGCAGAGGGAATAATCCAAAACCTCACCACAGGTAATAAATTCAACATACAACCATTCCACGATTTCATGCTGGGAATACTGGAAGATGGAGGTTTGGTTAAACATTATTTACATGAAAAAAAGGAAAACCAGTCTTAATGAAGTTCATATTCCCAAAAAAATGAGTGTGATGGTTATATTTCCTAATTTTTTATACCCCCAATTCCAATTCACTAAAAATTAGACTATTCATTCCCGGCAATTATTTTAATAGTTACTTGTTAAAATTCATATCCCGACCAATCATATTTATAAATATTCCAAAGTACATAAAAATTCTTATCAATATTACAATATTTTTTACTTATTCTTATCGAAGCGAGGTTAAGAAAATGAAATGTCCAGTATGTGATTCTGAATCTTATGAAATACTCAAATCAAAGGGTAAAAATATCAAAGAAGTCCTTTTAAAATGTAATGAATGTGGAAACACATTTAGGGAGACAATAAAGATCCCTAAAATGGTTGAAATTAGGGTGATCATCAGCAAATTTGAGGAATCACTGAAAAAAACCATTAAATTATATCCTGATGAAATCCTGGAAATTGGGGAAGTACTGATGGTAGATGATGAGGAAGTGGAAATAACTTCACTGGAAAATACCCGGGGTGGTCGCGTTTCAAAAAGCATGGTATCGGAACTGGTAACCATCTGGGCCACATCCCTTACCGGACCTACCAGGGTGGGAATATCCATAGATTATGGTGGAAGAATACTTTCCCAGAAAGTGGATGTTGAAAGGGATTTCCAGTTTAATGTGGGAGATATTGTTAAACTGGGGAAGGCAGTATTCATCATAAAATCCATGAAGACTATCACCTCCAAGATCAGAAAGGGAGGAGCTCCTGCAGATCAAATTAAAAGAATATACGGGCGGCCTGCTGATCGCAGGGATAGATTTCAGTATGATTTAACTTCCAAAATAGTTGAAACAGTAGAACCCGAAGATGAAAGTTGAAATCTAATGAAATATTGTTAATCCCAAAATTCCTTTATATTCGTTAAATCACCTGAATCTTGACATCAACCATTAGTCAAGTTAATACCGCTATAAAATTATTCATTTATTAAAATAAATCCATCAAGTCCAGTTTACCTTTATAGGTGCCAAAACTGGATTCTTTGGAGAAGCATCACGTGGTTGGATGAAAGAAAAAAGGAAAGATCTGGTGGAAAAACTCTTTAACCAGGGATATATAAACACTGAAAAGGTTAAAGAAGCCATGCTTAAGGTTCCCCGTGAGGAATTTATGCCTCCAGAGAACAGTTCCTATGCCTACCTAGATCGTCCATTTCCCATTGGTAAGGGCCAAACCATATCCGCACCCCATATGGTAACGATTATTGCTGAAAAGTTAGAATTAACAGATGGAATGAGCATTTTGGAAATTGGAACTGGTTTGGGATATAATGCTGCAGTGGTAGCAGAAATCGCGGGTAACGAAGGGCATGTTTATACCATAGAACGAATCCCTGCACTGGTAGAAAAGTCTAGAGAAAACCTCAACAAGACTGGCTACTCCGATAGAGTAACGGTAATCGAGGGAGATGGGACCATAGGATACCCAGATAAAGCTCCCTATGACCGCATATATGGAACAGCAAGTGCACCGAAAATTCCCGAACCCCTTAAAAAGCAACTGAAAATTGGTGGAAAACTGATTATGCCCATGGGATCAGACTATTACCAGGAACTGGTGTTAGTAATGCGAATTTCAGATGATGATTTCCAGACCCGGAATCTGGGAGGGGTTGTTTTTGTTCCCATGATCGGAAAACATGGTTGGCCTGAAGGTAAATAAATAATTCACGTTAAAACTTAACATTTTAGTATTATATTAACCCTTTTTGATTATTCAATGTATAAATCCCTGGATATCCTATCTAAAATCCTTCCTTTGAATTATCTAAAAATATATCCCATTGCATACTTTTAAGTTATAATCCTATTAAACAACTTAATCGAACACCAATGTAATTAGTAATCTAAAAACCCTGATTAACATGAAAATCTATATTGAAACTTTTGGTTGCACATTCAATCAGGCGGATTCCCAGATAATGGCCGGTTTATTAGAGGAAACTGGTGGAGAAATTGTAACATCCCTTGAAGATGCGGATGTTATTGTCATTAACACCTGTTATGTTAAACAACCCACTGAACAGAAGATAACCAATCACATTCAGAAAATCCAGACCCAGTTCCCACAGAAAAAACTGTTAATTGCTGGTTGTATGGTGGATATTGATCCTGAAAAACTAAAAAAACTGGCACCTAAAGCAGGATGGATTGGTGCTCGTCGCATAAACTCCATCCCCAATGTAGTTAAATCTATTATGGATAATCACATTATCCGGGAAACCGGTCATGGTTATGATATTAAGACCGGCCTTCCACGGAAACGTTCCAATCCCCTGGTACATATTCTCCAGATATGTGAGGGGTGCCTGGGTAGATGCAGTTACTGCTGCACCAGATTTGCACGTGGAGACCTACAGAGTTATCCTTCATCTCTTCTAAAGGCTGAAGCAGAACAGGCAGTGGAGGATGGTTGTGTGGAAATCCAGCTCACTGCCCAGGACACTGCTGCTTATGGGAAAGACAGTGGAGAAAACCTTGCTGATCTAATCAACCAGATAACATCAATTGAAGGTGATTTCAGGGTAAGGGTAGGGATGATGCACCCCAAAAACATTAAAGACGACCTGGAATCTATTACAAATTCATTTAAAAATGAAAAGGTCTATAATTTCCTTCACCTTCCATTGCAAAGTGGAAGTAACCGGATACTTTCGGATATGAAACGGGGACACAGTGTGGAAGAATACAAGGCCATTGTGAAACAGTTCCAAATGGAAATACCAGAACTATCCCTGGCAACAGATATTATTGTGGGATACCCCACCGAGGAGGAAGATGATTTCAACGCCACGTTAAATGTTATCAGTGAAATTCGCCCGGATTTCCTGCATATCTCCAAATATCATCATCGTCCGGGCACACGATCATCTTTACTTCCCCCTATTGATCATGCAATCATGAAAAAACGTTCCCGAGACTTGAATGATCTCAAGGTGGCTATTGCCATTAAGAATAATCAGAGGTTCATGGGTACTAATCAAAAAATACTGATTACGGATAGAGGGAGTAAAGGTGGTTATATTGGTCGCACCAATTCCTATAAAACGGTAGTAGTTGAGAAAGCTCATCTGGGAACCTTTCAGGATGTGGAGATCACCCAGGCCCTGAGCACCTATTTGAAGGGAAATCTTAAACGTTAATTGTGTGAGCTACTGGCTATTTCTTAGAGTGCTCACTATTACTCTTATTTTTAAATTTCATTTGAGGTCGTGATTATTATCGTCAGTGTAGGTTAATATCATTTTAGGCAATATATTTCCTTTTAATAACATTTTTGTCTATGAATTCTGCTTCTTTATAAAAAATCCGATTTTTAATGCCATAGTAAATCATATATGGGCTCATATAGAGACCAGTATTAGATAATATGCAATATTTAATATGCGAAAACTGCGGCGGTTACTATGCATTAATGGATGGAGAATCCCCCAGTGATTTTGATTCATGCCAATGCGGTGGTAAATTTTATCTGGTTGAAGATGATGGCCTCCACATCAAATCTCCCATGATCCTTTGCCAATATTGTGGAAATCCAAACCCCACAAACACGGCCTTCTGCAGCGAATGTGGTCAAATATTAATTCCTGCCAAGGAATTATCTGCAGTTATAAGAGGTGAAAAATTTAAACCCTTGGGAATATTCGCCGGGGTTGCATTTATTCTAGTTTCTATATTTATTCTAGGTTTATTTGTTTGAATGCAGATTCGATATTTTTAATTTGCATTTTTTTTGAAGAAGGAGCAATTATAGGCTTATAATAGTTTTAGTAAAAAATAAACTTAAAATTTTTCAAAGAGTCTAATTTTTCACTTATTTCAAGAAAAATGGATTTATTGTACAGATTATATCTCCGCTATCCTGATCCATTTTAAAAATTTAAATTACTAGGGGAATACAATTCTTCTTTTATTATTGAATAGTAATATTTAAATATTATTACTAAAAATATAAAAAGTATAATTTTATTGATAAAAATTCGTGCTAAGGGTATTATGACTTATCTTCTTTGCCATGAATGTGGAGGATATTACAAACTCCAGGAAGGAGAATCACCTGATGATTTTGCCTGTTGTCAGTGTGGAGGGGAGTTATTTCCGGCATCTTTGAATGAGATTCTTTTTCAAAAAACTTCCCTAAAATGTCCGGGCTGTGGTGAAGTTTCTGATGGTAAAACATTCTGCCCTTATTGTGGCACAATATTGGATACCCATGAAAGTTCCAGATATAATGAACATTTCCATTTTCATGTAGTTGAAGCTAAAACCAGTAAAAACATCTATGCCGGTAGAAAAGTTAAAACAACTGATCCTGAAGATTGGTTTTTGCGGGATCGGCTTAGAATCGATACTGATGGTAATTATTTCCGACAGGAACTACACTCCATGTTTGATAGGCATGGAGAAAAAGGTAGTGGTCTTAATCATCTATGGGAATTTGGGTTTCTAATTCAAGATCTCCTCTCAGGAAGTGAAAATAGGGTTACAAGATTTTTGAAACTTAAATCCCCAGTTGAATTAGGATTATTAATTTATCTAGGTTCATGTTTGGTCTTTTATTATTTTGAAGGTGATGTTGCATTCCAAATATCTATAATTTTCATGTTAATTGCAAGCACAATAACCTCTTTCATGTTAAATAAGAAAGATTACAGTGATATTTTTATTGACATTAACCTTTTAGCAGGATTGTCCATCTTTGCAGTGATTCTGTTAATCTTTTTATTCATCAGATATTCAATTTTCCAATCACTTCCACCTGAAACTCCCGGAAGTGGGTTATCTAACACTCGTTTAATCTTAATCCTCCTGTTGACAGTCATAGTGGCCAATATTGGTGGTTTAACAGGTGTTTTTATCCGTAAAAAAATATTGTAATTTAGTTTAACAAACCAAGGAAATTTCTATGATAAATTAGCATTTTGGTAAAATTCCTGGTGAAAAATTATTTTAATCAAAGTAGCGGCTGATATTCAATAAGGGTGGGGTTTTAAATGAAATATATAATTTGTGATGAATGCAATGGATTTTACGAACTTGAAACCGGAGAATCAATAGAAGACTTTGAAAGTTGTCTGTGTGGTGGAACCTTAAGTTACGCTGAACTAACACCCAAAGGTGTTAAAAAAACGGCCAGAAATATGGGTAAATCTCAGTCCCACAGTCATCAGATCAGTGATCAACATATAAATAAACACCAAATTATTAACCTTCATTCTGAAAATATATGTCCATTATGTGGGCAGATAAACAAAGTAAAATCAGCATTTTGTTCTAAATGCGGGAAGATACTAAAAACCGGAGGACCTGCTAACTGGTATGACTATGGTTATGTTTTAGAAGAGCGGCAGAAAAGGAAAAAGAGTTTAAGGGGATTATATGAACGTATTGATCTGTGGGGTGTGGGGTGTGGAATCATATTCCTGATAGGAATGACCATCCTCAGTAACATCATCATCTTTTTTGGACTGGTACGATTAACAGTTCAAAATGCAAATGAACCCACATTATTCTCATTTTTAGGTGGAGCATCCCTGATTTCTTTATCAATATTCTCACTATCCGGATTTGTCTCGGCAGCGGCTATTGGCACCAGAAGTTATATTGAAGGAATTGTAAACGGGGCCTTGGTAGGAATTTGTGTAGCAGTGGTAATTTCAATCATTCCCGGAGTATTTGTTTTGGCTTATGTGGGAATCATCCCCTGGGTGACTATCCTCCTGGGAGGATCCATTGTATACGGAATATTGACTGGGCTGGGGGGTTTGATTGCTGTCTCCTTACGTAGATACACTGGGATAATCTAATTCTTTAAATCATCCATTTAAGTTAATCCCTGTAACTAAACATCTCCTTTAATGTATAATGGAATGAAAATAATATTCAATTACGGGAATTAAATGATGATAAATTAAGATATGGACAAAATAAAAAATTAAGGCAATTAATCTAAACTGGAAAAACTTATACTTTATTTTAATAAGGATATTTCAGAGAGCACTAAAAATAATAAGTAAAGGGAGTGCCGTGGGCCGGACTTGAACCAGCGACATCCAGATCTTCAGTCTGGCGTTCTCCCAACTGAACTACCACGGCAAATGGGCCCGACGAGATTCGAACTCGTGATCACCTCCGTGTCAGGGAGGTATCATACCCCTAGACCACGGGCCCGCATTCAAACATTCGTGTCCTATACTATATAAACCTTTCTCTAGCTGGGGTAATTTCTCAAAGTATAAAAGTCTACTCTGGAAATATTAAATAATACTTTCGTAAAATGTATATGCCTCAAAAACAATATTATATACAATTATATACTTTATAAAACGTAGGGGTGAACTATAATGGATATCCAGGATCCCATAAAAACAACTGTAGAAGAAATTCGAAAGGTTTTAAACATAGAAAACGTTATTGGGGAAGTAATTGAAAGCGAAGACAAAATCTTGATTCCGGTTACCCGAATGGGGATGGCATTTGGAGCAGGTATGGGTGAAGGAAAAAGTTCTACTGATGAAGGAGGTTCTGCAGCTGCTGCTGGTGGAGGTGCAGGTATAGAACCAGTGGCCATGGTAGTGGTTTTCAAAGGTCAAAGTGGACCGGAAGGGGTAAAAGTAATGCCTCTTAAAAATCCAGACCCATTAACCCGGGCCATAGGGGAAGTCAGCAATGCCATTGTTGATGTTATGGCTGAAGGCCGGAAAATGGGGATGAGTAAATCCAAAAAACACCATAAAAAAGAAGAGAAAAAAACCGAAGTACAGGCTGAAGGAGAAATAAAAATTTAAGACCATAAAAAGTTTCTTAAGAATATTAGAGCCATAAAACAGTATTAAATAACCTTAGAGCGGGTTAAATTTGATATACACTATAATAGGCATCATAATAATTATTTTGGTGCTTATTTTATTGTCTTTTCTTTTGATTCCCCTAAAATTTTCCCTGGACCTTAAAAAAAATGGATCTGAAATTAAGGGTCATTTCATTCTCAAATTTTTAGGGATACGCATTTTCTCAAAGGAAATACCTGGAGATGAAAAGGGCCAGGATGATAAAGAGGAAGACAAAAAGGAAGGGAAAAAAGATGAATTTGATCTTAAACGTATTTTAAAGATTCTGAAATTAGTTAAAAATTCCTGGCCTCACCTATATAGGCTGATAATTGTTTTTTATCATTCTGTGAATTTGGAAAAATTTTCCCTTAACATGACCCTGGGAATGGAAAGTCCAGCGGACACTGCACTTTTTACCGGATATATATGGTCATTTACCTATCCCCTTAATGCCATCACTCGAATCCATGCGGTTATAACGCCGGATTTCCAGAGAAGGGTTTTGGATGGAGATCTACAGGTCGATGTAACTTTAAAGCTATTTTGGATAGTGGCAGAAGCCATACGCGCCTACACTAAAAAACCAGTAAGGGAACTGATTCAGGAAGCACGTAGCTAACTGGTGGAATCATGAAAAATCAAGAAATAAAGGTTGGTAATTCTGTAAAAATAGAGAATAGAATTTTTTATCCTATCCTTAAGATTTTTCACTGGAAACACCATGAAAATGAAGTATATTCAATATCACCACTGGCCCTGGTGGTGGTTGAGGGAGAAATGAAATACATACTTCCCATGGAAGAGTTTGATGACCCTGAAATGCTGGAGAGTTTAATGAATATGGTTTAGGTCAAGTCCTATTTTTATTATTAATTCCTCACTTTTTGATTATTTAGTATTTACTAATTTTTCAGTCATTATTTTGAACAAAAATCTCCAGAATGATTAAGATTTATAATCCTGATGGGACGTGATAAACTTCCAGTTAAGAAAATAATTTATGCTTCATTCAATAGAAAAATAATTAGAAGTTGAATTTCGTCCTTTGGGGTTTCAAATATGCAGTTAGAATTGAAAGGATCAAGATCAGAATATGAAACATTCATGGTTCTGGCTTTAATTGCCTTATCCTGCACCCTAACCTATTACTTCCATTTTATTCTAAGATCCGGTGTTCTTTTCACTCATTTTTATTATATGCCCATAATATTAGCTGCTGTCTGGTGGAAACGGAAGGGATTATGGGTCCCGGTTTTCCTGGCCGGGGTGCTTATTTTTGTTAGTTTTATAAGTCCCATTGAAAATAATTACATTTATTATGACCTTTTTAGATCTGGTATTTTCATCTCAATTAGTGTTATAACTGTCTTTCTAAGTGAAAGAATAGAAAAGTCACAGATAAAGTTAAAAACCAGCGAAGAAATGTTTCGTTCAGTGGTTGAATCTGCCATTGATGGAATCATTACCACGGACATGTCTGGTAAAGTGGTTTTTACCAATAAAAGTTTCCAAAAAATTTTCCAGTACTCTGAAGATGAGGTACTGGGAGAATCAGTGAAAAAATTTATTCCTCCCAGGTTGAGGGATAAATACGATCAACAAATGGATCAATTCCGTAGAACCGGTGAACGCCAACTTCTTGGAACTTTTGAGTCAGTGGGTTTAAGGAAGAATGGTAAAGAATTCCCTTTTGAAATATCCATCACCAACTGGGAAGGATATGGGCAAATATTCACCACTTCCATCATCAGGGACATAAGCTATCGTAAAAATGCTGAAAAGATCAGGGCTATACTTTCAGCTATTGTGGAGAGCTCAACAGAATCCATTATTGGCATGGATTTAGACGGAAAGGTGTTAAGCTGGAATAAGGGATCAGAACAAACTTATGGGTACCCTGCAGAGGAAGTCCTCGGAAAATCAGGTTCTGTTATATTTCCCCCTGATTCCGATGAATTCAAGCAGATACTGGAGATAATTGCTTCTGGGGAAAAAATTGATCACTATGAAACCAATAGAATAACTAAAGAAGGAAAAATTATTGATGTATCCCTCACAGTCTCCCCAATAAAAGATAAATCAGGAAAGATTATTGGATTATCAGCCATAGCAAGGGATATAACTCGAGAAAAAGCTGCTGAAGAGGCTTTAACCCTGAGTGAAGCTCAATTATCAATGATCACTGCCAACATGGCTGATATTATATGTCAAGCTGATAAAGATGGCACATATCTCTACGTCAGTCCTTCGGTAAAATCAGTCCTGGGGTTTGAACCACAGGACCTCGTTGGAAAATCAATGTTTGAGGGGGTGCACCCTGAAGATCGGAAAAGGGTCACCTCTTGCATGAAGGATGCCTTCGGGAAATGCCTGATTCAGTTTGTTCAGTACCGTTACATGAAAGCGGATGGTAGTTACGTATGGTTGGGTACCAAGGGCACACCAATATTTGACGATGGGAAGGATATAAGTGGATTTGTTTGTAACAGTCGTGACATAACCAACCAGAAAAATGCAGAAGACGCCTTGCGTGAGAGTGAAGAAAAATACAGAACTCTCATTGAATCAGCTAAAGACCCTATTTCGTTGTATGATGAGAATGGTATTTTTTTAATGGCCAATAAGGCAGGGGCACATAGTATGGGTACAGAACCTGCTGATCTGTTGGGACATTCCCTCCGGGATTTTTTCCCCCCAGAAATTGCTGAAAAACAGATTGAATTAATACGGAAGGTATTCAGCACAGAAAAGGGTTTGGACATGGAAATGTTTGTACCCAATGGTGAGAGAGACCAATGGTTCAGTACAAGTCTACAACCCCTATACGGTCCAGATAATCGAGTTCGCAGTGTACAGGTAATTTCAAGGGACATAAGTGACCTTAAGGAAACCCAGATTAAACTGGAACAAGCCCTGGATGAAAAGGATATGCTCATGAAGGAGGTATATCACCGGGTAAAAAACAACTTGATGGTGATCTCCAGCCTCCTGAATCTCCAGTCACGATATATCAAAGATGAAGAAGCCCGGGGAATATTCAAGGAAAGCCAGGAAAGAGCTCATTCCATGGCCTTAATTCATGAAAGACTCTACCGCTCCACTGACCTTAAACATATCGATTATGGGGATTACATCCGCACCCTGACCCGGGATCTGTTCCGGACCTACGTTGTTGATCCCTCACGGATTAATCTGGAACTGGAAGTGGAGGATGTGATGATTGACATCAACACCGCCATACCATTGGGACTTATAATCAACGAACTAGTTTCAAATTCCATGAAACACGCATTCCCCGGGGATAAAACAGGGGAAATCACAGTCAAATTCAGTGAAGTGGAAGATCAGTGCCTATTGGAAGTTAGTGATAATGGTATAGGATTTCCCCCAGAACTTGAACTGGGTAAAATAGATTCCCTAGGACTCCAACTAGTTACCAGCCTCACCCAACAAATCAGAGGGGAACTGGAACTGGAAAGAAGTCCAGGAACCACATTTCGCATAACATTCAAGGAAGAAAAAATAGTTAACTCCAACTAGTGATGGTCAGGGGGTTTGAAATCAATCTATTTTAAACTTCAAGTGGGAAAGAATCGTAATACATGAAAAAATAAAAAATGAGAGAAAGGGATTAAATAAATTGTAGATAACTTAATGGATTAATCTACTTTAAAAAAATCAGATTTTAATGCTCCGCAGATGGGGCATACATCAGGAGCCTCATTTTCCACAGTGTTTCCACAGTGGCCACAGACATAATAATCCACTTCTTCGTTATTACCCAGTGCTTCCAGAGCTTTTTTGTAAAGTCCGGCGTGGAGTTCTTCCACCTGGTTGGCCACATCAAAGGTCCACACTGCATTATCGTTACCCACTTCTTTTGCTTCTTTGATGAAGTCAGGGTACATTGCTTCAAATTCTTCAATTTCGCCTTCAATAGCCCCTTTCAGGTTCTCTTCAGTGCTGCCAATACCTCCCATCACCAGTAGATGGTTGTGGGCGTGAACAGTTTCCGCTTCAGCAGCTGCCCTGAAAAGTTTAGCTACCTGTGAGTATCCTTCTTCATCTGCTTTTTTAGCAAAGGCTAGATATGTACGATTAGCTTTAGATTCGCCTGCAAATGCTTCTTTTAAGTTATCTATAGTGCTCATTTTCTAACTCCTTTCAATCAATGTACTATCCTTTATTGGAGTTTTTGTATAAAAAGATTGAGTTATTTTTTGAATTATCTCTAATGAACAGCTACCCTTAAAGAAACTGTGGTAAGAGATAGGTATGGTTTAAAGCATTTTATGCCCAGTCTCTATTGGAGATCACACATGATCATGGGTGGGTAAAAATAGATCATTATCCTAAAAAATAAGAAAAATAAGAAATAAAAAAATTTAAGCGGATTTGACGGCCATTTCGATGTCTTCGGCTTTGACAGTCTTTCTTCCGGCGTGTTTTGCAAGTTCGACGGCTTTTTTAGCTAGCTCTTCGCCATTTTCTTCCAGAGCTTTGGCTAAAGCCTCCTTTGCATCATCGCTTATCCTTTGAGCACCAGCATTTTTTATGATTCTTCCAACTGGAGCAATTGGTAATTCAGCCATATTTTCACCTCCTATTCTAGCTAGGACTCTATAATATTTAAAGATATCGGTTTTCATGCTATAAGCAGCCATGCTACTTAACATGCACACTCACCGAGTGTGATCATCAACCTACCAAAACTTTAAAGGTTATAAACACCCATAGGAATTCCCATGTATAAGAGTCCGGACATTGAACCCACCATAGAAGAGATACTAAATAAAGCCAGGAAAAAGCCTATATCTAATGGGGAAGCACTTAAGCTTATGAAAACAACTGGTAATGAATATCATGCCCTTATTCGTGCGGCAGATTTGCGAAGGCAGGAATTGGTTGGTGATGAGGTTACCTATATTCAAAACTGGAACATCAACTTCACAGATATGTGCACTGGCACCTGTGGGTTCTGTGCCTTTCGCAAAGACCCTGGACAGGAAGATGCCTACTTTTTGAGTGTGGATGAAATAGTGGCCAGGGCTAAAAATGCATGGGATGATGGTGCAGTGGAAATCTGTATCCAGGGAGGACTCCATCCTGATGTTGATGCCCACTTCTATGAAAAAATAGTACGCAGTGTTAAGGAAGAAATCCCGGACATCCACATACACGCATTTTCTCCAATGGAAATATATTACGGAGCATCAAAGTCTGGAATGTCCCTGGAAGAAACTCTGAAAATGTTGAAAGATGCAGGGTTGGGTTCCATGCCCGGGACAGCTGCTGAAATCCTCAACGATGAAGTCCGGAAGGTTATCTGCCCGGGTAAACTCACCACCCATGAATGGGTGGAGGTTATTGAAACCGCCCACCAGGTGGGTGTGCCCACCACCTGTACCATGATGTATGGTCATGTGGAAGGGGTGGAGCACCGGGTGGAGCACCTGGAAATCCTGCGGAACATCCAGAAAAAAACAGGGGGCTTCACAGAATTCGTACCCCTCACCTTCATGCACATGAATGCTCCCATTTACCACCAGGGAATCTCTAGTCCTGGAACCACCGGTACTGAGGACCTGAAACTCTATGCTGTGGCCCGGTTAATGTTTGGTGACTTATTAAATAATATACAGGTTTCCTGGGTGAAGTTGGGGTTCAAATTCGCCCAGGTATGTCTGACTGCCGGCTGCAATGATATGGGTGGAACCCTGGGGGAAGAGAACATCTCCCGATCTGCCGGGGCACAGCACGGTGTTTACACACCTCCTGAAGAATTACAACGGATAATAAGGGATCTGGGGCGTGTTCCTGCCGAGAGGGATACTCTTTATAAGACTATAAAACCAGTGTAATCTTAAAAAAACCATTGTACTAATTTTTAAAGATATGCTCTTTTTAGAGATGATTTTGGTTAATTAAAATAATTTGGGAATATTATATATCTGGTGCTAAACTGTTCGAATAACCACCCAATCCCCTTCCTCAACACTCTCCATAACCTCCAAACCTTCAACCACCCTTCCAATATGATTCACATCAGAAGCAGGCTGTGAATCTCCGAAGAATATGCAGAAAGCCTTTCCGGGAGGCCAGTAGGATACATCCCCCTTATCAGAGGATGGTGAGGGATTTTCATAGTCATGTTCAAGGGGTATGGGGAAGAAAATCTCTTCCTGCCATAATTGGGCTTCACCTTCCATGGGAAGGTTTTCATAGAACTTCTGGGCGCTGGATGGGTTTCGATCATCCAGGATTACCTTTAGTTTTCCTTTTTCCAGTATTTCAATCTCAATCTCCATTTTCAAATCCCCTCCTCCGATTTTTTAAATTGAATATTTGAATGTTAGAAGATGGCTATCAATTAAATGTTGGAAATATCATCTGGTTCGCCCTGTTTCAGGAGGTCTTCCATGATCTGGACTCCGGTGGAAGTTCCGATTTTACTGGCCCCGGCATTGATCATGGCTATGGCTGCTTCCAGGTCCCGGATGCCCCCCGCTGCTTTCACGCCCATCTCCATGCCCACAGTCTCCCGCATTAGTTTAACATCTTCCACTGTGGCTCCATCCACTCCGAAACCAGTGGATGTTTTCACATAATGGGCTCCAGCTTCCCGGGCTAGCTGGCAGGCAGTGATCTTCTCATCCCTGCTTAAGAGGGTTGTCTCCAGGATAACCTTGACCACATGCCCCCGTGCTGCCCCCACCACTGCGGCGATATCTGCCTGGACCAGGGGGTAATGCCCTGACTTGAGGGCGCCTATATTCATCACCATATCCAATTCAGAGGCCCCACTGGCCACTGCTTCCTCTGCCTCAAAGGCCTTGGCATGGGGTGTTTGCACCCCGAATGGGAAACCTATAACCACACATACATTAGTGTTGGAGTTTTCCAGGAGTTCACTTGCCAGGGAAGCCTGGGTGGGTGTTACACAGACACAACTAAAATCATAATCATCCGCCTCTTGACAGAGCTCCCTAATATCATCTTCCGTCGCATCCCTTTGTACATTGGTATGGTCAATCATTCCAGCCAGTTCTTCTATGGATATCATTTATTAAATCCCTCCATTTGATGGTATTCTAATATTTTAAACCATTTACTGGTATTCTAAGTATTAATCATCTTTCTATTTCAAATTCCTAACATTACTATTATATCTAATTTTTTAACATTATTTGGTATTTTAATTCTAAGAAATTTTTATAAAGAACCGATTTTTAAATTAATACTAATATTAAATCTATTATCCACATTACCTTTGTTAAACTAATTTTTTAGCCATGTAAGGTCCTTTCCGCTTGTAACCAAATTTACGGTAATAGTTACGGGCCCCGATTCCACTGATAATCAGAATTTCCTTTTTATCATATTCTTCACGGCTGATTTCTTCGGCCTTTTTCAGTAACTCTTCACCATAGCCACGGTGCTGCCACAAGTCATCTTCCCTTTCACCTAAAGGTATCATGGGTCCGTAAACATGCAATTCACGAACCAGTGCACTTTTATGGCTAATTTCCGGACGATGAGCCTGTTCTGATGGCATTCGTAGCCTTAAAAATCCCAGGAGAACATCAGCAGGAGCATCTTCCATGGACAGGAATATTTCCTCCCCTTCACTGGCACGGTATTTTTCCATCAGGAGTTGCACATTGTCTTTATTGGTATAAGTTCCATGGGCAGCCTGGTGTCCTACTTCCCGGCAGCGAATGCACTGACACTGAACTTTCTCTCTTTTAAGTTGATTATAAACCAGTTCTCCCAGGTTTGACTTCTGGACTCCCGCTTCTATGAGTTGAGATGGTATGTCCCGCTGTATACGCATGGTACGCACCCATTTGGGGAGAATCTTCTTAACTTCCACAATTAATTTCACGGCTTCTTCACTGGTATAGGGAGTGTACTCCCCTTTTTCCCATAGCTCATAGAGTTTGGATCCTTTGGTTACCAGGCAGGGGTAGATCTTCAGCATGTCTGGTTTGAAACGTTCATCAGAGAATAATCGTTTGAATATTCGAAGATCACGTTCCTGGTCACTGAAAAGACCCGGCATGAGGTGCATGGCTACCTTGATCCCAGAGTCCTTTAAAACACGGGTAGCTTTTATGGTGTCTTCTACCCGGTGGCCCCGCTCTACCCTGTGGTAGATGAAGTTGTAGATGGTCTGCACACCTAGTTCCACCCGGGTAACACCCATCTGCAGCATCCGGTCCACATCTTCCCGGCGTGAGTAGTCTGGCCTGGTTTCGAAGGTCATACCCACACAACGGACACTGGAATTTTCATTTTCCAGTTGAACATCTTCCAGGTACTGGAATCCCTGCAAATCAAGGTTGCCCCCGGTGTACTCCTCATCAGAATTTAATTTATATTCTTTAACTCCAAAATCAGTCATGGCTTGGAGGCATTGGGTGATGAACCATTCCTGGAAGCATAAAAACCGTGAGGGAAAAGTACCACCCATAATTATGAGTTCCACCTTATCCAGGGGATGACCGATGCTCTCCAACTGCTGGAGACGATTGTATACCTGTTTATACGGGCTAAAATCGTACATTCTGGCCCTTAATGCTGCGGGTTCTTCTCCCGTGTAACTGGGAGGGGCTATTGTACTCTCGGGACAGTAAAGGCATCTTCCGTGGGGACAGTTATGGGGCGGGCACATCACCGCCACCACCGCCACACCTGAAATTGTTCTGGTTGGTTTTTTCTTCAAAATAGGGATAACAAGTTCTTTTTCCTCTTCTTGGGCTGTTTGAAGTATTTCCGAGTTACGGGGAAACCGGTCCAGTTTGTAATCACGGCACACCCGAAACTTTGCCTTCTCCAGGTCCTTCCTGTTTTTTATCTTTCCACTTAGTATATCCTTAATTATGGATCTTCCCGCTTTTTCCATCTCGTTTTCTCCCACAAAACTCCATTTTTATCTTAAAAATTGTTCTCATAAAATTATTCTAATAAAATTTTATTTCTACTAATTAATGATTTAGACAATTCTGGCAAATACACACTTGATTATTATTTGGTTTTAAAACAGTATAAATGACTGGGGGAGATGCCTAATAAATATATTGACATAGGGGAGTTATTAGCCTTTTTAAATCCATCCAGAAAATTAGGGGGATATGGAGGCTCGTTAAATGGACAATAATTTATATACATCAAAAAACAGAGTATAAACTGGTGTTTAAATGAAAGTAAGTGACTTTTTCGGGCGAAGAGTTTTGGATAAAAAGGCCAATGAAATAGGTAAAATTGCAGACATGGTCATAAAACCAAAAGAGGGCATTATAACCAGCATGATCATATCAACCAGTGATTTCGGACTCACCCGGAAAGATCTGGAAATCGTAACTGCAGACATAGAAGAAGTTGGGGATTACGTACTTTTAAATATTGAAAAGGAAGAACTGAAAGCAAGGGCAGAATCCGGTCAGAAGAAAGAGAAATTACGACTGGACAATAAAAAATAATATCATTTATCCATCAAATACTTAAAAAATACTATAAATGATTTCATTTACCAGTAACTTGGGGGTGAGAATGTGGAAGCTGCAAACAAACGGAATAAAGAGATTTTCATAGGTTCTCATGTGAGATACAGTGGTACTGGCAGTGCCGGGGAAGTTTTAGGTCTTAAAAGTGATGAAGATGGAATTTGGGTGAAGGTAGACACCACCCAGTTATGGTACAATAGCCGCTATCTGGAACTCATGGATGAAAAAGAATACAATAGGCTTAAAAAACGAGAATCCAAAAGAAAAACAAAAGTATCCAGTGAAAAAACGGATGAAAAGGAATCCACTAAGAAAAAAGTGGATAAACTTAAACAGAACCTGGAAGACATTGACATGAGCTCTGAACTATGTGATGGTGGAGGTTAAAAATCCGCCTCAAATCTCTTTTTTTTAAGATATTACCTGGTATAATATTTTTAATTTCTTAATGAAAGATCACCAGATTCCTTTTTTTGAATAGGTAGAATCCTTTTTTGAAAATCCTTAAATACTAATTCTTTAATCCTTTGAAAATCTATTATATTTACTCTAACTACTTCAAATTCTGGATGCACTCCTGGAATGATTCCTCCACCAGTGATTTATCCACATTAAGACCATCCAGAACATTGGTGTGGTAAGATTCCCCCTGAATTGGCTGGTGAACCGGGTCACACACAGTTTGATTATTAGCTGGAATATGTACCGGGTCACAAATAATGGGTTCGGTCATCATTTTATAGAAAACATAAACAATAATTAAAGATGTTATCCCGGAGATAAGGGCAATAACTATTTTTATTTTCTCATTGGCTATGTAACAATCAATAACACAGCTTAATAAGTAGCTTAAAACTAGACCGATTACAATGGAAAGGAAAATACTTATTAAAAAGACAAGGGCATCAACTGTTAGGGATAATGAGAGAGAATCAAGATAAATGAAATTATCAATCAGCAGGGTGATAAGTGCGATGCAGGGAATGGCTAACACTAAAAATAGGGTTACCTTGTATTTTAGGGGATACAAAAATTCTTTAATACTCACCATGAAATCATTTCTTATTTTTTCTGATATTTATTCTTTTATAATATCTGTGGGGGGTTATTCACAGGTTTAGGATATGTAAACTGTATTTGAAGTTGTTGGTTTTTAGCAAATAACGATTTCATTAATTATATCCTGAAAATCCTGCCCAGAGTAGTGGAGTTTTGAAAATAATCACCCACTCCCTTTTCCTGGAATTTCTTTTCCACCACCTGAAACCTCCCCATTTTCTCACCCAATTTAGATGCCCTCTCAGCGTAATTTCCATAAAAAACGTCCATTTCATTTGATAAACGGTTTAAATTTTCTTTAATCTCTGATTCACCCACAAAACTGTAGATCTGGATTAATGATTCCAATGTAAAGGTGTTTACCTTGGATATGAGCCTCTCTGTTTCATCCTTTAAATTTCCTGATTTTTTCCCGGGATAAAAATGTTGCAGTAGGTGCGAACGGTAGGATAGGGCGATTAGCTTATGGGATAACTCTGGATAAAGGGAGTTCTCCCGGTAAAAGGTGAGACTGTTAAGACGGAACAATTTTTCCACGGCATCATCCTGAATCCTGTAATCCCAGTGTGGCCATTTCCCTTCTAAAAGCCTTTTACGTTTAACCAGATTTTCCAGGGGAGAACCAGCTACAATTTCCGCTCTTCCAAAATCAAAGGCCAAATTCTTATTCTTATTCATGCAGTAGATGTTCTCATTTATCTCTTTAAGAGTGGCCCGGGGGTGGAACATCAGTAGGTTAAAGGTAACACCCATATCAAAATTTTCCAGGAGTTCTATGGAGCTATTAATCTCTTCCACACTGGAAGACCGGACCAGTGCTTTCAATCCAGTCTCACTAGCATTTTCAACTCCTAAAAAAACACCCACAGTTCCCATTTCTTCTAAAAGAGCTAATATATCTTCATCTACACCATCTGGTCTGGTTTTAATGAGAAGTGCAATATCCTCCAGTTCAATTCCCTCTTTTATCAATGATCTTTTCAAAGTATTTAAACGGGCGTAGGATGCTTCTTTAGTGGGTAAGAGGAAATTATCATCGTGAAACTGGAATAACCTCACCTTCTGATCATGGTAAAGTTTTCCCATTTCCAGGGCAACATTCTCTGGAGATCTTAATGCATATGGAAGTCCTGTTTTTTGTTTGTGGAATGCACCTATACAGCAGTAAATACATCGGGAATGGAAACATCCTCTGCTGGTGACTAGGGTGGCAAACCGCTCACCCAACCGGGTATGTGGTTTATTATTCCGAAGAGGGAATTTCAGACGGTTTAAATCAGGGAATTCTGTGATTAAATGATTTTCCTTCACTACATCCTTTTCTGACTTATAAACCAGGTTAGGAACACTGGATAGGTTTTCATTATTTACTAGAACATCTATGAGGCTAGAAATTGGGGCTTCCCCTTCAAAACGAATAACAGAATCTACAGTTTTATAGTCCAGTATTTTCTCAAATTCAAAGGTGGGGAAGTGCCCTCCCACAGTTACGTGGACATGGGGGTTTGTTTCTTTTATTTTATGTATTAATTCCAGGAACATGGGAGCTAGGGACTGGAAGGCCATTGAAACCGCTACCATATCTGGATGGAATGATCTTAGTTCTTTTAGAACTCCTGAAAATTCATTCCGATTGGAACATGGAACAATTCTAACGGTGTGTCCGTTTTCCTGGAGTTGGGCTCCCAAGTACCTGATGGCCAGGTTTTCTTCATCTTCTGCACCCACCAACAAGACTTTTCCTTTCATATGAATCCAAGTAGTTTTATGGAATATATTTATGTAATTTTAGTTTAAATCCCTATTTTTATGGTAATAGTATAGTACTACACGCAGATAATGGTACCTAAAAACAAGGGGTTGATGTTATGGCTGTTATGGGGGTTAATGAGAAATAGTCCTGGATGCTGGAATTTTTAGGATACAGGGCTTTCTGGGTATTTCAGGTTTCACCACCAGTGACCACTGGTAGTTTTTCCTCATTCTATAATTTTAATTTACTGGAATTTTTCACCTAAAAGTACTCGAGCAAATCATAGTGGTATTGGCTCTTTAGGAGCGGTTTCAGGGCTTATAATGGGAATACTTTGTATTGTGGGGATAATTTAAGTATAATTTAATATTAATTGGATTGAGATAATTTTAATTCATTATGTTCCATTTTTTCATTATTTTTAATTCCTTAACCAAAGATTTTCTAGGGGTATGTTTATATCGTATGACTCCAATAAAAAATTACAAACCGACGGTCGGTTTGCAGGTGGTTATGATGGTTCCCAGAAAACCCCGTGAAGAAAGAATAAATGAAATAATAAAAGCAGCAATTGAAGTTTTCCTGGAAAAAGGCTACGAAAACACTACAATGGAGGCCATTGCCCAGAAAGCAGGGGTAAGTAAAGGTGGACTTTACCATTACTTCCCCAGCAAAGACATGGTACTGGTATTTGCCAATGAAAAAATAAGTGAAAAAGTTACGGGAATAATGGAGAGTGCCCAGAAATGTTCATCAATGCGGGAAGGAATCATGCACTACATTAAAAGCTATATTCGTTACTGGCTTGAAAATCCCAAAGAAACTGCATTTTTATTCCTTTCAATTGCCAAGATTCTGGAAAAACCGGAACTTTTAAAGTACTACCAGCAGTACACTGTGGATTATGTTGCATTTCTGGAAGGTGCCTTCACCATGGGAGTTCAGCAGGGGGAATTCAAAGAACACGATGTAAGGACCAGTGCCATAACCCTGATGGCAGCACTGGACGGTATCTTGAGTTACATGATCTTTGATGAGGTTCTGCAACTGGAAGAAGTTCTTCAAAATTTTGAGGAAAAATTCATCAAATCCATTGAAATAGTAAAATAAATTTATAATAACATTATTTTATTCAAACAATAAATTTAAACAAATAATGGTAAAAATGCCAGTGGGTAACATTAATTTAAAATCCTCTGATAATTAAAGAAAGCAGTGAATAATGGGAGGTGTTCTATGGTTAAAGATGTAATTGATTTTTATTATTTCTCTGGAACTGGAAACACCCTTTTAGTGGTAAAAAAGATGAAAGATATCTTCACGGAAAACGGGGTTCCGGTTAATCTGCACAAAATTGAAAAATCAAAACCGGAAGATGTGAATTTAAACCATACCCTCGGCCTGGGATTTCCCATAGCAGAATTATCCACCTACAATTTCGTATGGAAATTCATCAGGGCACTGCCTGAAACTGACCAGGACACCGAGATCTTCATGGTGGACACACTGGCCGGATTTTCCGGTGGTATTGTGGGGCCAGTGCATGAAATAGTGAGAAAGAAGGGATACAATCCCATAGGGGTTGAAGAAATTGTAATGCCTCCCAACATCTTTTATATTCAGGATGGGAAGACCTGTAATGAAAAGGTTCAAAGAGGGATGATGAAGGCTGAAAGATATGCTCTGGACATTGTCTCTGGAAGATCTAAATGGGGGAGAGTACCGTTGATTTCAGATGCAGTTTACTATACATCCCTTGCCGGTTTAAAGGTCACAAAATCCAATCTCAATCAGAAACTCCTACGTCTGGAGACCAATCATGAAGAATGCCGCCGGTGTGGTATATGTGTGAAACTATGTCCAGTGAACAACATAACCCTGTCTGAAGATAAGTATCCTGTGCATGGTTTTAACTGTGAGTACTGTTTAAGATGCACCTCCCTCTGTCCCCGTGGTGCAGTTTCCTGCCCCATAAACTACAAAGGAAAAACATATCGGGCAGTTAAAGCCAGAGAATTTCTGGAATGAAACTAACTTAAAAAAGAATTACAATTTAAAAAATACTAAAAATAATTATTTCAAAATATTTAAAATAAATCCATAATCAAAATTAGAGTGTTATTAAACTAGAGGGATGGTTATGGTAAGTTTAGATGAAAAAAATATAGACGTGGAAAAACTGGCCAGGAAGGCATTGAATAGCCAAGATCTATTCCAGGAACTGAAAGAAGGAGTCCGATCTAAAGATAACACTACCCGTCAAAACAGTTTTAAAGCCGTGCAAGTATAGCTCAAGAAGATCCAGACTTTCTCTATAAAGAATGGGACTACTTTCAGGAAATGCTTAAAAGCCCCAACAACTACCATAAATACATAGCCATATACATATTAGCCAGTTTAACCCGCGTAGATATGGATACTAAATTTGAAAGGATATTTAATGATTATTACGGAGTGCTGGCTGGTGATAAGGCTATGACTGCATCCCACGTGGCTTTAAATTCAAGTATCATTGCACATAACAAACCAGATCTCAGGTCCCGGATTGTGGATATATTAATGAGTATTGATGACATCCACCAGGGTAACCAAAAGGAACTAATTAAAGCCTACGCCATTGAGGCCCTGGGGAAAATCTACTTGGAAGCAGATGATAAGCAACTCATTGAAAATTTTATAAAATCTCAGCTGGATAGTAAAAGTCCCAAGACCCGCAAGATGGCCCAGTGTTTTCTGGAGCAGTGTTAAAAGATATATTAATATACTATGAACCCTCACAATTGATTAAGGGATAAACATGGTTGATATTAGCAAGGTTACCGGGTCCCATCACTTCCCTCAGAGGAAGAATAAATTCAAAGAAATGGTGGGTAAGATATGTTCCAGTGGTGCATCCAATAAGTCCAGTAAGGAATCAAAGGGAGCACTACTAACATCCTCTATACAAACTAGAGAATCAACCAACTGGTTATCTAAAAATCCTAAACGCTGGAATAATTTTCAGAAACAATACCAGAATGAATTTGATGAGAAAATCAAACTCATGGGTGAGATTAGGGGTAAGAAAAAAGATAATGAAGTAATTCAATCCTTATTCTCTTTTGAAGATTCTGATTTTTAAACTTAAGAACGATGGGTAGTAAATGAATAAAATCCTAATTCTATACTCTCTGCAACTGCCTAATTTTAAGTCGTCTAAAAATCATATATATTTTTATAGATACTCTTTCAACGGGTAAGGCTGAAAAATTAGTTAATTAACTTATTTATTAGCTAACTTAGTGTATTGTTTATGAAATTCAACTAGTTGGCACTCAGCGGAATAAAAACTAACCAAAAAGTATTACTTTTTCTCCAGTCCATTTACGATCAATCTGCGTATAATGTATGATCTGGACCGGTCCTCCTTCTTGGCTATCCCATCAATTCTTTCAATGTACTCCTGCTCCAGGCGGATGTACACACTCTTCTTTTTTGTCATGTATAACATTACGATTCAATACGAATATATACTTTACTGATAAATGGAGTTCTCTGTTGATTTAAGTTCTATCATTTGGAAATGTGGTTCTAATTAAAAAAAGATTAAAAAAGGGATAAAACATTAAATACCGTCTATGGTTGGAATGATGCATTAAAGAATTTTGTCAAATAATCCCCAGATTACAAAAGGTTTTCTGGGATTATAAAAGATTTCCTGGGATTACTTAAGATATCCTTAAAAGATATTTGGGGGATGAATTAAGATATCCTAAAGATTGTAAAAGATTTTGGGAATTGCTAACTAAAGATTACAAAGATTTTAAAGACTGGGTTTGATAATCTTTATATCAATGGAGAATGTCTAATGAGAAAAATCAGATTTTCAGATCTTAGTGTGAGGGTTATTAATATAACCTTCAACACCCGTTTTGTTTTGGCTCGGGCCTGTCAGAAACTCCCTCCCTTGGAATGGATGATAGATAAAATGTTCTTTGAGGGTGATGATATACAGGTACTTCCCCGGGATGCTGCAATCAAAAACCACCAATCAGGAGATGTGATGGAACTGGAAGTAAATGCCATAGTTCCCACATATAATGAAAATACACTAGTCCCTAGTCAGGTATTGAAGGAGATGATCAAAAGGTCAAAATACCATTTTATCATGGATAACTGCATCTGCCGCACTTCCAACAACTGCCAGGATTACCCCCATGATCTGGGATGTTTATTTTTAGGGAAAGGATCCCAGAGAATATCATCCAAACTGGGAAGAACAGTTTCAGCTTCTGAGGCAATTCAACACGTGGAAATGGGTCAAAAAGCAGGTTTGGTGCCAATCATTGGCAGGAACAAGATAGACAGTGTTTGGTTAAGCACTGGTCCGAAAGAGGAGTTACTCTCAATCTGTCACTGTTGCCAGTGTTGTTGTCTGTGGAAAATGACCCCCAACCTCCCGGAGGATATGAGCAGTAGTTTCTCCCCTATGGAAGGGGTTGAAATAAACTTCAACCCGGAACTCTGCAATGGATGTGGAATATGTGCCCATGAAACCTGTTTTGTGGATGCAATTACAATAATAAATGGAAAAGTAAAAAGAAACCAGAATGATTGCAGAATCTGTGGGCGGTGTGTTGAAATATGTCCAAGGGGGGCCTTAAATATTGTAATGCATGATGATGCAATTAAGAATTCATTGAAAAGGGTGGAACACCTGGTTGATGTTGAACAGGAATGAATTGGAAAATCTTTAAAGTTAATTATTAGCTACATATTTTCAGAGGATCATATCTCTTTTTTATAATTTTATTCCCCAGTGTGCTTGGTTTTAGCCCATCTCCTCTCCTTACGTGTCAACATGTGAACGAAGGCTGCAAAGAAGAGGGGTATAAGATAAAGGCAGTAAGCCCAGTACTCCACACCTCTGATGAGAGATCTTAAAATACCCACCTTATCCCTCCGCATTCCCAGAAGAACTCCTGGAAAGAAAGCCGCTGTTGATATCAATCCAATAATAACTGGTGCTTCCATTGAAAACCTTATCACATTTCCCAGGTTTAAAATAGCCACAATATAACCGAGCATCACAAAAACGGTGAACAGGAGAAAAACCAGGTACTGTATGGAATCAATCTTCTTGTAAAGTGGTATTTTAGCATCAATTATAGGAGCCAGATACACGAATAAGGTCTCCAGATTACCAGTAGCCCAACGAACCCTCTGCCGGAAAAAAGCCTTCCATTCAGGCACTGCTTCCTGCCAGACCACTGCCTCGGGACAGTAACGTATTTTATTTCCATCCAGCATCAGCTTAATGCTCATATTCAGATCTTCGGTAACTGCAAAACCATCCCAACCCTCAATATCTTCCACGAATTTTTTCCGGGTTAACTGACCATTACCTCCCAGGAAACCGGATTTCCCCATGATATCCCGTGCTCTGAGTATTACGTTGCCAAAAATTGAAAACTCAACCTCCTGCATCTTGGTAAGCAGGTTCCGGTCGGCATTGTACATACGCACCCTAGCTTGAACCCCAGCTACATCATCATCGTCCAAGTAAGGGATGATCTTATTTAAAAAATCAGATTCTATACGGGCATCCGCATCAAAAACAGCGATAACATCCCCCTGACATACCCTAACCCCATCGTTAAGAACATATCCCTTACCTTTACCGGCTCGTGGTGGTTTACGGGTGACAATACGCAGGTAATTAAATTCACCCTTTAGCTTACCCAGAACTTCCCTGGTTTTATCGGTGGAACCATCGTTAATTACTATGATCTCATAATTACGCTTTCCATCTTTATAATAATCTAACTCCGCCAGGGAACGAACACAACGCCCGATGGTGAGTTCTTCATTGTGTGCAGGGATAAGAATGCTGATAAATGGTAGTTCCGTCCCTCCGGGGGGTGAAGGTTTCTTTAAACTCACGGCGACAATGAATAAGTTGTAAAATGCCGGTATGAATAGAAGGTACATAAGCCAGGTCATACTCCTAGTGGCCAGACTGTAAACAATCAATGAAATGATAATGGCACTGATGAAGAACACTGCGGTCTTTTCAATAACCATTTCCCCTTCCTTAACAGTGATCTTATGGTCTATCTCTTCTATCCTCTGAGTTTCTGCTTGGTGTTGTTGAAGGGCGGTTTCCAGGGTGATGTAAAGTTCATCAATCTGGTAAGGTTTGGGCAAGTAACCAAAGGGGGATGTTTTAAGAGCTCTTTCTATAGTAACATCATCGGTGTAGGCACTGAGGTAAACCACTGGGATGTCCAGGTCATGGATATGTTCGGCAACATTGATGCCGTCCAGTTCTCCACTCAAGACGATGTCCATAAGTATCAGATCCGGACGGAATAATTCTGCCTTTTTTATAGCATCCTGGCCATTGGCCACAGTATCCACTACCAGGTAACCCATATCCTCCAGCTGGGCAGCAAGATCCATGGCAGTGATGATCTCATCTTCCACAATCAATATCTTGGGACGTTCTTCCCATGGGACCTCATCCTCATAACTGGTTAGAGGTACACCGTCACCCAGACCTTTATAACGGATTGATTCAACTTTATCACGGTATTCATGATGTTTTTGGAGGGTGGTTTCCAGGGTTAACTGCAGTTCTTTATCTGGGTAGGGTTTGATAATGTAACCATAAGGGCTGGTGGATTTAGCCCTCTGCAATGTCACCTCATCAGAATAAGCAGTTAAAAAGACCACCGGGATGTCGAGGGAGCTTATTTTCCGCGCAGCTTGGATTCCATCCATTTCACCCTGCAGCACGATATCCATGAGCACCACATCGGGCCGAAATTCTGCTGCAGCGTCAATTGCCTCTTCACCACTGGCCGCAATTGCTGGAACTATAAAACCAGCATTCACCAGTTTATCCTTAAGATCCAAGGCAGTTACCATTTCATCTTCCACGATGAGTACTGATGCTGGCTTCATATCCCTTTTCTCCACAAAATAATTATCAGGTATTGACTGTAAATGGGATATTTACGGGAAAGATTACAGTAGACATGTAAATTTAATATAATCTTTCCAATAAACTATTCTAAATCCTTTTTTTTGTTATTTAGTTGTTATTAATTTTATTAAAATAAGAATAAAAATATTTTGATTAATTTGGGGTTTAATCAATCTACACTCTTATCCTGGACTGATACACAGAATCTGCACAGTGCACTGGGGGTTTCTTTTTGTTTATCCTTAACCGGGCAGAGATAAACACCACCTACCAGTCGCAGGGTGAAACCACCAGGGAACCGGGTTCCCATAGGGTGTATGGATTCTTCCCTTACAAAGGCAGTGTAGGCAGAAACCAAACGGGCTATGAGGTGGAAACATCGCTCATCATCAGTGCTTGAGTTGAGGGCCTGTTCGTCCTGAACTTCTAAAAATTCACTAAGTTTAGTCGGGTTCACCTCTCCCTGATAAGAGGATTGGTCATCCTTTATATCCTTGATCCGGGTGAAAAATGCCCTGGTGAACCTGGCAATATAATCATCCCTTTCACGGGGTGGCATGAAAGTGGCATCTTCCCTGAGGAAGTGGGAGGCCTTCATTATATCCTGTATATAGATGGATCTGGCTTCCTTTTTCAGTACTTTCAATAGATCATTTTTACTCAGGGCCTGGTTTAAATCAATTTCATCCAGTTTCTTCACCATATTTAGCTTCCCAAATGTTTTTTTTTAATCATTACCAATGTTTTTTTAATCAAATTCATAAATTTTATCCCTTACATTTAATCCTTAAATTACAACCATTAGGTTAAATTCTTAATCATTAAGTTAAAGCCTTCATTATTGGGCTAAGTCTTAATCACATCTGTATTTGATTAATTGGCATGTGGGGTTTAAAATTTTGTCTGTAATCTAAAAATAAAAAAAAAATCCTGGAAAAATTACATATCTGGTTCCTGCTCTGCAATGCAAAATCCACAAACTGCCAGTGGGTTGTTCTCGTTATTCTTTTTTACTGGGCAGTAATAGATATCATTATCTTTGCGTACCTTCAAACCACCAGGGAATGGTGTACCCATCGGATGGATTGGTTCTTCCAGTATGAATGTGGTATAAAGAGACATGATCAAGTAAGGCTTAAATGATCGGTTATTTTCACCAAACTCTGTTTCCATTATTTTTTCCTGTTTTTCCAGGAGCTGGATGGATTCTTCCAGCTCAACAAGATCAACATGTCCGGTGTAGGATGTTTTATCATTTTTAACATCTCGGTAACCCTTTAAATACCCTTCGGTGTACATTTTAATGTACTCTTCCTTGTAATGGGGGTTTACATGTTCCATATTCTTCTTGAGGAAGCTGCAGGTTTTGATGAAATCATGGATATGCACATGATTGGCTTCACCCTTCAACGCCTTCAGGAGATCATTTTTTGAAATTTCCCGGGAAAAATCCAGTTCTTTGATAATCATGTTCCCAATTACTTTATTTTATTCTCCAGCTCAACGGGTTAACTTAATCATAGCCACTTTATATCAGTAATCTCCTTATAGAATATTCCATGGGGGTTAATCATGCGAATGATACTTTTTAAGTATACTCTCCGCAGTTTTAGGACCAATGCCTTCAATTCGAAGTAGTTCCTCTCGGGAAACGTAACGAAGGTCTGTTCCGAAGGCATCAACCAGTGCCCGTGCACGTCTGCGACCCAGACGCTTAATTCCCACCACCAATGGGAGTAACTCCTCCTTCACCCCGTAATAGAGTCTGGCGGTGAGGGTTTCCATGGAATCTAGTCCGCTATAGACACCCAGAACTTGGCATATTTCCCGGTGGAACTTCACCAGTCGGGATGCCTCATAGGCTGCTCTCCGGGTGGATGCCGCATAAACATTGAAGGCATTTTCAATCTCATACTCGCTCCGTTCATCCATCCATTCCATAAGGGTGGCAGCAGTGGCCTCATCGTTACCCACATCCACCACAAACAAACCTGCACGGTTGAGCCGATCCCGGACCGGGTCTCGGCTTTTACGGCCTTTAAAGGAGATGGGGATCAGATCAGGGGTGCGGCATATCTCATAGACTAAACGGGACATTTCCACTTCCCCACCAGAACGGGCAAATTCCTTAAGACGCACCGCAGTCTGCACTGCATAGTTACTCTTGGCAATTAACATACCAAAGGCAGTGGCCCTCAGACCATCCGGAACTGCCTGGATCATTCCGTGTTCCATCAGAAAATCCAGTGCCTCCTTAACCTGAAACTGAATGGTATCCGAGGCAAATAAAGAAGAATACTCCGAGTGGGTCATCTGGAAACCAGAAAAAGTGTCCTTGAAAAATTCCAGGAGTTCATCCAGATTCTTAGCCATCCCAGCTGCCACCTGTGAAATGATCTGGCGGTAAACTGCATCCCGGTTTTCCAGTAACTTGGAGTTGGTGGCTTCAATCTCCCCGTAGATGTACTGATACTGGAGTTGTTCAGCTTCAGAGAGGGTTTTACCAATCAGGTAGGAGTAACCCTCCTTATCATACCCCGGACGCCCGGCACGGCCTGACATTTGCAGGTAATCGAACACCGGTATGGGTTGAGGTCCCTGGCTGGTCCAGCGGGTGTAATCCCGGATAACCACGTTCTTAGAGGGGAGGTTCACCCCGTACATCAGGCTGGGGGTGGCGGTGATCATCAGAAGGTTCCCGGCACGGAACTCCTCCTCAATGATCTCCTTCTGACGATCAAATAGGCCTGCATGGTGGAAGGCCATCCCATTCTCCGCGCATTCTGCTAGTTTCAGGCACACTTCAGTGGGTAGGGATCCGCGTCTCTTGGGAACATCCAGGATCTTTTCAGCCACCCTTTTAAATGCCTTTTTCTTCTCCGCGGGCAGAGTCCTTTTTATTTTACCTGCCAGGTAGTTGGCCAGTGATTCAGTGAAACGGCGAGTGGAAACAAATACCAGGGCCTGGCTGGATTCCTCCATGGAATCCTTAAGAATTCGAAGTATAAAATCATTCTTGTTCTTGATACCAAATTCTTCCGTGTTTAAAACTTCTTTGAAGAGGGGTACTGGCCGATAATCGTGTTCCACCACCCTGGCACTTAGCCAGGTGGAAAGTTCCTCCATGTTCTGGAGGGTGGCGGATAGGGCGATTAACCTCATTCCGGGGTGGAGCATACGGGAACGGGTGATGGCGCATTCAATGGTGGGGCCACGACTATACTCCCCGATCATATGGAATTCATCCACAATGAGGAGATCCACATCAGAAAGGGCGTTCAAGTTGAAACGGGTCAGGGCATCATAGGATTCGAAGACCATCACTGCCAAATCCGATGAAGAGGGATGTTTACCCACCTTGATACCGTGTTCTTCGAATTTTTTAAATTCCTTAACCTTCTCATTCTGGATGGATAAAAGGGGAACTGCATAAACCACTTTACCCCCATCGAGGATTGTCCGGAGGGCGGCCATCACTCCCAGGAGGGTTTTACCACTGGCAGTGGGTATGGCAATGATGTAATTTTCCTTTTCATCCAGAAGCCCGGCATCTACCACTGCATTCTGGGCAGGGTTAAGCTCCTTAATCTGGGGGTAAGACTCCTTTATTATCTTCCTGATAGCTGGATCCACAGATTCAAGACTCATATTTCCTTCCTTTTCTTCGAACTTCTAATAAATTAAATTTTATATAATCCGTTGTTGATTATAATTCGATTTTTTCCTTGCGGATTACTTCAATATCAGTGATAGCGGTGGAAGGGTACTGTCCATTTTCATCCTTTTCCACACTCTTAACCATGTCCCAGATGGTCAAAAGACCCACACTGGCCCCTGTGATGGCTTCCATTTCCACACCAGTCTTCCCGGTGCTGCTCACCTGCACTGTAACCTCAATAGATTCAGGGTTCACTTCAAATTCCACTTCCACCCCTCCGATGGGTATTGGATGGCATAGGGGTATCATCTGGGGAGTATTTTTAACAGCTTGGATGGCTGCTATTTGGGCAGTGGTGAGCACGTTACCCTTTTTAAGTTCTCCCTTTTCAATGAGATCAATGGTCTCTTTTTGCAGTTTTATTCTTCCCTGGGCAAGGGCGGTTCTTTTGATGATTGGCTTATCCCCTACTTCTACCATGTGCACCCCACTCTGAGTGAGGTGTGTGAATTCTTTTTCATCCATATCCATTCATCTCCATCTATTAGTGTGTTATCATGTATTTACAAAACCCTTTTAATTATTTTAAACGCCTAAGTTCTTCTAAAATCTCCAGATTTTAAACTCAGATAAACTATTACTTATTATTCTATTTTTTGATTCTAATTATTTCTTAGAGTATGATGGTTTGCTTTGTTTATTATAATGTTGGATAGAGCGAGTGATAAATAATAATTTAAATTGAAATAAAACTTGAAATTTCCATTATGATTTACTTTCAGAGTAAGTGTAATTGTTTCATCAAGAGTTAACTAACGAACGGTAATTAAATAGTTTAAAACCTTATAACTAGTGGATTAATAAGGTATCTTTACGGTACTGTATTTCATGGCATGTTCCCGGGCAGCAACTACCTTCTCTTCCAGTAATGTTTTGTTTTCTAGGATTTCATCCAACGCAGTTGCCATTTCCAGGGGATTTTCAGGTTCAACTACTCGTCCTACTTTATCATTTATTAAATCAGTGATTCCCCCTACACTGGTGGCCACCACTGGCAGACCACTGGCCATGGCCTCCAGGATAGTGATGGGAGACCCTTCAGACACACTGGGGAGAACAAAAACATCAGCAGATGGCATAATTTTCTCCACATCACGGCGGGCACCAACGAAAACCACGTCACTGATCTCTTCATTTTGAACTTTCATCTCCAGCTCCTGGCGGAGGGGACCATCACCCACCACTACCAGCTCTGCAGGGGTATTCATTAACATTTTAGCATCCAGGAGGTATTTAACACCCTTCTGGAACACCAGATTACCCACAAATAGTAGCACTGGCTTATCAGAACTCATCTCTATATCAGGGGGGAGTTCCTTATTCTGGGGGGTGAATTTTTCTACATCCACTGCATTGGGAGTTATGTAAATTTTATCCGGATTTATACCCAACTCCAACACTTTTTCCTGCAGTGCCTGGTTAACCACCAGCACATAATCAGCTCTTTTAAGGGTAAACTTGATTAGTCCCCTTAGAAGGGGATTTTTAGCCTGTATCATGAGATCGGATCCATGGGCAGTTACTGCAGTTTTTTTACCCATGATGGAACCCACACAAACTCCGATAAGCCCTGGGGGTAGTAGGAAGTGGGCGTGGATAAGGTCAATCTTTAAACGGCGTACCATGCCTATCAGTTTGAAAAAAGAGGATATGGAAAAGAATAAACCCCTTAAACCTTTAATGTTGGGTGCGGAGGCTGTTTCTACTTTAACTCCTCCAACATCCCTAATATCCTGGTGGGGATAGGTTAACACGTAAACTTCATCTCCTCGTTTTACCAGTTCCCTGGATAGAAGATAAGTGTGGGATGAAACACCTCCAATATGGGGGGGGTATTGTCCTAATATGCACACACGCATGATTTCACCATAAACTTTGAGTTGGAATGTAAATAAGACATTGAATTGACTATATAATCATTGAATCCACTAATAAAATAATATATTTCATATATTCCTTTTATAAAATGTGTTTTCGTAAATCTATAAATATCTAAAAATCTAAAAATCTAAAAATCTAAAAATCTAAAAATCTAAAAATCTAAAAATCTAAAAATCTAAAAATCTAAAAATCTAAAAATCTAAAAATCTAAAAATCTAAAAATCCGAAACATCTGAGTATCTGTTCTAATCATCGAAGTTAGGATTGATGATTAAGTAATTCAACCCGGTAATTACTGTTGAGTACAGTGCCATCCATCTTTAAAATAATCACTTCTGGCTTTAGATCAAACCTGTCCTGGCAACGTTCCTTGATGGAACTGGCTATGGAGTTGAAAACCATATCCACCATACCTTCTCTTTCCAGGATTTCAATCATGTCCTCGGTGGTGTTGGAGTTGAAAACTTCCTCCATTACTTTTTTATTCCCACCTCTTAGTCCGGTGTGGGTGGTTATTATCTCCCTGCGACCATCTGCCAGGCGATGCTCTGTCTGGAAGATACCTCCGGCTATTTTAACCAGTTTACCAGCATGGCCCATGATTATTAATTTGGATAAGTCACTTTTACTTGCTTCTTCCAGCATGTAACCCACCAGGTTACCCATTTGGATTATCTGGTCATCTTCCACATCCAGCAACTGACGGGCCAGTTTTTCTCCAATATTCCCGGGAACGAAAACCAGTTCCTGATATCCTTCGGCCAGTGCCACATCCAGCTGACATTTCTTGGCCTTCTGGAAACTTTCTGAATTCATGGAACGGGCAATTCCAGTGGTTCCCAGTATGGAAATGCCATCCACAATACCCAGACGGGGATTCATAGTCCTACGGGCAATTTTCCTACCCTGAGGTATGGTGATCAAGACTTGGGCACCTTTACCTGGTGGCAGTGCAGCCTCCAGGTTGGACTGGATCATCTTCCTTGGAACCGGGTTTATAGCTACTTCTCCCACTGGTAGTTGTAATCCTGGTTTGGTTATCCGGCCTACCCCTTCCCCACCAGTGATTATTATGCTTCTTTTATCTGTAAGATGAACCTCGGCATGCACTTCTAAATTGACTGTGACATCAGGGTCATGGTAAGGCATTTTAACAACTGAAGCCCTCCCAGAGTGGTCACTTATTTTATGAGAACTCTTAACTGAAATATCCAGACATCCCAGGGGTGTTTGGATATTAACCCCGGAAACTTTTTCCCCTTTTATGGATTGTAATGCGGCTAAAGCTGCGGCAGTGGCTGCACTTCCTGTGGTTATTCCATAATTGTCACTTTCAACTGGTAAAGAAACAGATGGGGGGGATGATTTATTGTTCTCCCTGCCAGGTTTAGAATTAGCATAAGATAAATTCTGGTCTTTTAAATTGGAATGATTTTCTTCCATGGTAATAAAAAAAAATAAGGGATTATTTATTCTTTTCTTCTTCTATGGCACTTGTCAGTTCTTCTTTAGATGGAGCGCCCACAAAACGCACAACTCCGTTTAAAGCAATAGCAGGCACGGCCATTAACCCATATTCAACTGCTTTTTCCCGATCAACCATGATGTCAATTTTTTCAACTTCCATAGTGCCAGGCATTTCTTTTTCAACTTCATTTACAACTTCAATAGCCATAGGACAGTAAGGACAGGAAGGAGATGTGAACACCTCAACTTTTACAACCATATTTTCACCTCATTTTTTAAAACTATGTTCGAAAGTAAATCTTATTGATTAAATTCTATGATTATTTATTTAAATTCTTTTTTATGGAATCTTATTTTTATAAATTTCGAGATGGATTTTTTGAGGATTACACTTTTTATATAATCAAAAGATTGTCACCGGAAACCCAGGTAAGGGATCCGGTTATCATCTTAAACTGTAATCCACAGAGCTTTCTACAGAACCCTCATTCAATAAACTTCCAATTCCCTTACCTAGTGCATAGGCAAAGTTGGTGGAGTAACCCTTAATAATATCCGCCAGGGTCTCGGTAGGGGTGATGGTTATTACCTCATAGTCTCCCTTTATTCCCCCCAGTCGGGCTGCTGATTCAATGGCCTTTTCCCGGTCACCAGTTTCGTCTATTAACTTCAATTCCTTGGCCTGGGTTCCGGTGTATATTTTTCCCTCGGCAATGCTCCGCACATAGTCCAAATCCAGTTTACGGTTTTCAGCCACCTGCTTAATGAAGTACTCATAATCCTGATTAACCATCTCCTGCAACATCCTCTCTTCTTCAGGGGTTAAATTACGGTAGGAAGCACCCATATCTTTATACTCTCCTGCTTTAATGGCGTACTGGTTAACACCGATCTTCTGGTAAAGTCCAGAAAGATCAGTTAGGCTGAGTATAACTCCAATACTGCCCACAATGGATGATGGGCTGGCCACGATCTTATCGGCAGGTGAGGCAACCAGGTAGGCTCCGGAGGCACCAATATCACTGATCCAAACCACCACTGGTTTTTTAGCATTTTTAACCACATTCATGATCTCTTCACTGGCCACTGGTGAACCACCAGGGCTGTTAACATCTAGGACAATGGCACTCACAGAACCATCTTTTTCGGCCTGTTTAATACCCTCAGTTATGGTTGGGGGTGATGCTACTCCTCCTCCCAGAATGTTAGATTGGCTGTAGGCAATTTCACCCTGGACCGGTACAATTGCCACAGTGTTTCCGAAGCTGGTGCCATTGGTGAACTGGTCACTACTCCCTAACAGGGATATGATGGCTATAAAAAGAACTAGAAGGATTAAAAATCCTCCTCCCACAATACCCAAAACTAGTCTGGTATCTTTACTCATATTATTACCTAGTGTTTCTTGATTATTACTTTTACATTATAATATTAATTATATTCTATTTTTTATTTATTCCATCGATGTATTTATTAGTCTTTTTATTTCTATGTATATAAAATAAGTGCAATACTCCATAGGAGTTAACTTTTACAGGTGATAATTTGAAAGCAATTGTCCGGTCACCCGGATCAGCAACGGTAATTAATGCCATATCCACGGGTTGCGGATCTGCATTTGGTATCCAACTTTATGTAACTGCCAAAGCCAGTTTAAAGTCATCAAAACGAATATTCAAAGCAGATAAGGATGTTGACACCACACTTATGGAAATTTGTGTGAGAAATGTACTTGGTAAATTTAATGTGGACACCGGGATAGAAATAAAGACCAGTTCCACCTTACCTGTGGCCTCGGGACTATCAAGCAGCAGTGCCACTTCCAATGCAGTGGTTCTGGCCACATACCAGGCCATGATTAATGATGGTTTAATACCTGAGGGTAGTTTAAATGATTCAGATATACTTAATCTGGCCATTGATTCCTCTCTGGAGGCAGGGGTTACCATTACCGGGGCATTTGATGATGCCAGTGCCTCCTTTTTCGGAGGTCTAACCATCACCCACAATCCTCGACGTGAGATCTTCCACCGAGGCCCCATGGAGGAGCAAAATATATTAATATACATGCCCAATAGAAAGTCACCTACTGCCCAATCTGATGTCGGTAGGATGAAACTCCTGGCCCCCTGGGTGAAACTCGCATTCCAGGAAGCACTCAAAGGCAACGTATATGGAGCTCTGACATTAAACGGAATTTTATATAGCGCTGCGCTTAGTTTTGATGCTGGAATTGCTTTGGATGCCTTAAATTCAGGTGCACTGGCCGCAGGTCTTTCAGGAACTGGCCCCTCATTTGTAGCCATAGTTCCTGAAGAGAATATAAGCGGTGTTCAGGAAGCATGGAGTTCGTATCCTGGGCGGGTAATATTAACTCAGGCGGATAATATGGGAACCAAGGTGGTTGACCATGGATAGGGCAGAAGCGTTACAACTCTTGGAAAGCTCTCGGAAAAAAATTGATTTACTGGATGAAAAGATAATAAAGCTCATAAAAGAGCGAACTTCCCTGGCCACTGATATTTACCAGGCCAAGATTGTTCTGGGAATGAAAATTCATGATCCAGAAAGGGAAGAGTTTATCCACCATAAGATCCGAGAAATAGCTAAAGAGCAGGAAATAGATAAAGACAGTCTCACCCAGATCACTATGATACTGACGGATTTGAGCAAAAAAGAACAACAGAAAATACAAGGAGGTAAAAAGCATGGGTAACATTAGAACATCATTCGTTAAAAGAACATCCAAAGAACTGATTGAAACTTATCCCGGTAAATTCACCACAGATTTCGATGAAAATAAGAAGTTAGTGCAGGAATTCTCCACTGTAAGTACCAAGCATCTGCGGAACAAAATCGCAGGTTACGTAACTCGATTGGTTAGAAATAATTACTTCTAAGGTTGGTTGCTATGGGAATAATAGTGGCCAAGTTTGGAGGAACATCCATCGGAGATGGGAAAAGGATCAAAAAAGCAGCCCGTGCAGTGGTTAAAGAGTACATGCAGGGCAAGAAGGTGGTGGTTGTGGTTTCAGCCATCAACAAGACCACCGATGACATCCTGGAAATTGTAAACAGATCCATAGGAGAAGCCATCACTGAAAAACAAATGGCAGACATAATATCCATGGGGGAAATAACCAGTGTAAGGGTTTTTTCGTCCACAATAGAATCCCTGGGTGTCAAGTCAGAGTACGTTGATCCTCACATGGAAATTTGGCCAGTTATAACTGACAGCAACTATCTAAATGCCAAAATTGACTTTGTAGAGACTGAAATCAGATCCAGGGAGATCTTAAAACTCCTGGATCAGGGAGTCATCCCTGTTATCTGCGGTTTCCTAGGAAAAGACAAAGAAGGTAACATCACCACCCTGGGAAGGGGTGGAAGTGACATAACTGCCTTCCTGATGGGACACTGCCTCCATGCAGAAGAGGTGATCATTGTCACCGATGTTGGAGGAGTAATGTCCACTGATCCCAATAAATTACAGACTGCCAGAAAACTGGACAAAATCAGTGTTGAAGAAATGAGGGATCTGGCAACCCACGGAGCCCAGGTATTACACCCCCATGCTCTGCGCTATAAAGACCCTAAAATCAACGCTAAAATCATAGGATTTGAACATGGTGATCTTTCAGTACCAGGCACAGAGATAATGGGTCCCTCCAAGGATAAAATGCTAAGATCAACCACCCTAAACAATGAACCCATTTCAGTCATTGCCGTGGTCGGTGAAGAGATGCTGACCAAAGTGGGAATACTAGCCGAACTCACCAAAACTCTTCAGGATAATGATATCAATATTTATGGTATATCCACCGGTCAAAACTCAATAACCCTTTTCATTGATAAATCAGTGGCTGATGCTGCCCATGAAATCCTTCATGAGGTAGTGGTGAAAAATCCGGATATGAGTTCCCTGTCACTGGGTCGGGAGATCGCCATGATCACCGTCAACAGCCAGGATTTCATAGACACCCCTGGAATAATCACCAAAATCACCGCACCTTTACGTCAGAATAAAATAAACATAGTGGAAATTTCATCAAGTCAAACTTCAGTTGTTATATTCGTGGACTGGAATGATGGTAAGAGAGCTTATGAAATGGTAAGGAGAGTCTTGGAATGAAATTGGAAGGTACCACAGTTGCTATGGTAACCCCCTTCACCCGGGAAGATACCGTGGATGAAGAGGGCATGCGGGAGAACATGAATTATCTCCTAGAACGAGGTGTAAATGGCCTACTGGCCGCCGGAACCACCGGTGAGTCCGCCACCATAACCCACCATGAACAGAAGAAGATGATGGAAATCATGGTGGATGAAGTGAAGGGCAAGGCAGCTGCAGTGGCCGGAGCAGGTAGCAACTCCTCCAAGGAAGCACTTGACCTGGTGAAATACGCAGAAGACGTAGGTGCAGACTACGCACTGGTAATAACTCCTTACTATAACAAACCCCAACAGCATGGGCTTTATGAACACTATAAAATGTTATCTGAATCTGTGGATATTCCCATAATCGTCTACAATGTCCCCTCCCGTACCGGTACTGATATTGATGTGGAAACCATTGGACGAGTTGCTCAGCTGGATAACATAGTGGCTATTAAAGAGGCAAACCCCGACCTGGACAAGGTCTCACAGACCATCCATAAACTTAAAAGTTTGGGACAGGAAGATTTCCTGGTCTTGTCTGGAAATGACAACCTCACCCTCCCCATGATTTCCCAGGGATGTAAAGGTGTTATCAGTGTGGTGGGTAATGTTGACCCGGCACGCATGAGTGAAATGGTGAATAAAGCCCTGGAAGGAGACTTCAAAGGAGCTCAGGATCTCCATTATGAGTTATATGATCTTATGAAGGTCCTCTTTGTGGAATCCAATCCCGTGCCTGCTAAGGAAGCACTTAACATGATGGGTAGACCTTCAGGTCATGTGCGCATGCCCCTGGCCCCACTTAAAAAGGAAAGCCAGGATGAACTCAGGAAGGTACTCCTGGACCTGCAGTTGATCTAAATATATTAAGCTTTTTTAAGCTATACTCATTATTTATTAATTAACTGCCTGGATCCAGGGCACAAATACTTTTTAACATTTTTTTCTCTTATTTTATTTTTTTAAAGGATTGTTAATCTTAGGAGATGATATATCATGATAAATGTGGCAGTAACCGGAGCCGGTGGAAGAATGGGATCCATGATCATCAACACCATCCTGGAACAGGATGACCTGAATGTAGTGGCAGCCATTGAAGCCCCTAACACACCACTGGACGGAAGGGACGTAGGGGAAGTTATGGGGATTGGGCCCATCAACGTGCCAATAGTGGGAGCAGAAAAACTGGCAGAAACACTGAAGGAGAAAAAACCAGACGTTCTTGTGGATTTCACCATAAGGGAGGCAGCAGTGAGCACCATAAAAACCACAGCCGAATGTGGTGTTAACTTGGTGGTGGGAACCACTGGCTTCACTGAGGAGCAGATGAAATCTAACCAGTCAGTAATAGAACATAACCAAGTCAGGGCAGTTATCTCCCCTAACATGGCAGTGGGAGTTAATGTCTTCTTCAAGGTAGTGGAAGAACTGGCTGGAATCCTCACAGATTACGATGTGGAAATCATAGAAGCACACCACAAACACAAAAAAGACGCCCCATCTGGAACTGCAGTGAAGGCCGCAGAACTCATAGCCGGAGCTCTAAACCGTAAAATGGATGAAGTAGGAGTCTATGGTAGAGAAGGGATGGTGGGTGAGCGAACACCGGAAGAAATCGGAATCCACGCTGTACGGGGTGGGGACATTGTGGGCGACCACACAGTTCTATTCGCCGGTGATGGGGAACGACTGGAAATCACACACCGCGCCAGCAGCAGACAGGCATTTGTTAATGGTGTTATTAAGTCCATCCGTTACGTGGTAAGTGCTGGAAAGGGCAAAGTAAGTAATATGGATGATGTTCTGGGATTGTAAATAAGGCAGATAATTATCGGAACTTATTCAAAACCAGGTAATTAACAAGAGGAAAATAGGGATAGTATTATAATGGGAAGATTAGATTAGTAATTAATAAACAGTATATGAAAAAGGTGGTTTTATATGGTAAATGTAGGTATTTTAGGAGCAACAGGAATGGTAGGGCAGCGATTCATACAACTTCTTGAAGATCATCCCAAATTCGAGATAACAGCCCTCACTGCTTCCCAGCGTTCTGCTGGAAAAAAATATCAGGATGCAGTGACCTGGCACATGGATACACCCATCCCCGAAGCAGTTCAAGACACTGTGGTGGTGGACACCGACCCCAGCCAGGTGAAGGATGTGGAAATAGTCTTCTCAGCACTACCTGCTGAAAACGCACTAATTGCAGAACCTAAATTCGCTGAAGCAGGCATGAAAGTTGCTTCCAATGCCAGTGCTATGCGCATGGAGCCAGATGTACCCCTGGTAATACCCGAAGTTAATCCGGAACACCTGGACTTAATAGAAACCCAGCAGAAAAACAGGGGATGGGATGGATTCATTGTCACCAACCCCAACTGTTCCACCATAGCACTGGTACTTACCCTGAAACCCATATACGACCAGTATGATATCAACCGTGTATATGTGTCCACAATGCAGGCTGTTTCCGGAGCAGGTTACAATGGAGTGCCTTCCATGGCCATGCTGGACAACCTGGTGCCTTTTATTGGAGGGGAAGAGGAGAAAATGGAAGAAGAAACACTGTACCTTCTGGGTGACTTTGATGGGGAGAATGTGGAACCAGCAACCTTCGGAGTCAGCACCTCCTGCCACCGGGTCCCAGTGGTGGACGGTCACACCGAAGCAGTTTTCATGGAGATGGATGAAGAATTTGACCTGGAAGACATTAAAAAATCCCTACAGAATTTCCAGGCACTCCCCCAAAAGTTGAACCTTTTCTCTGCCCCGGAACATCCGGTTATTGTCCGGGAAGAGGACAACCGACCTCAACCAAGAATGGATCGCATGATGGGAAAAGGAATGGCCGTTACAGTGGGAAGACTCCGGCAGGATGCAACATTCCCCCAGAGCCTGAAATACGTTCTGTTGGGCCACAATACTGTTAGGGGTGCTGCGGGAGCATCCATACTTAATGCGGAACTTATTGCGGAGATAATGTAGAGTTAATAGTTAATGAACCCTTAATATCTCCTTTTTTCTTATTATTTTTTTTCTTTATCTGCCTTTTTCTCTTAATAGTTCAAGTTTATTCTTTAATTTTTTATTCTATGATTTTTCACCCATTGATTCCTAATTATGGTTTAATCCATGCTTTGAATAATCTTATTTGTATTAATAAGTTCTACAAACCCAGATCATTATAAATAATGGGTTCATATTTTATTCACCTGGCCTCTGGAAGATTTTGGTTGAATATTAAGAATCTGTTCACCTCTTTCCGAAAACTAATTATTATAATAACACCAATATTAACACAAGTTTTCTTAAATTAGAGGAGGGTGTCTAAATAATGAATTTGTCGAAAAAAATGATCTGTTTAGTGGTTCTTGTTTGTTTGGTGGTTGTAGTATCGGGATGTACTTCCAATAATAACACGTCCAATACTACTAGTTCCAACACGTCAGCTAATAACACATCTACCAATGCTTCTGCTTCTAATGATGTTAATGTTGTTGTGAGTTATCCTGGAAATTGGGCTGCTGATGTGAGTGGTAACTTTGGATATCGTGCATTATCTGGTACTGGTGATCAAACAACTAATTTAGGTCCGGTGACGGGTTCTGTAACAATTTCTGCCCGTAAAACAGAGGGTGGCTCTGGAACTTTAACCGCTTCCATAACTAAGGGTGGAAAAACTCTGGGCTCTGCAAGTACTGCTGCCCCCTGGGGAGGAACTGCTACAACCGCCATCATTTAATTCATTTTTCTTTTTTTGCATAAACTCAGCCTGATATTTAAGTCCATAAACTTACTTAATTTAAGTCCATAAACTCAGTAGAGATTAATTCACTGTTTATAAGCTGTGTGGTGATGTTAAGAATTTATTTCTTTGATTTAATACAATTTTAAAATATTTCTTTGATTTTTAGTAATTGGGTTTTTTGGTGGTGATGGATTTTCTAGATATTGTTTACTCAGGTTATGATGGTGATTGTAATCATTGATGGTGATTATGGGGATTGTTATCTCAAAACTTAAAAGGAGATTGATGCATAAATAAGATTAGAATTAGTTAAGATTAGAATTAGTGTTTATATCCATAATAAAAATTCTACTATTCAAGTGATACTATGGCCTTTTTGAAGGATACCGAGAGAGAACAGTTACGGCAGCTGGTTAAGGCCTGCCTATTAGAGATCAGTAAGTTGAAGATCGAACTTAAAAAGTGCCAGAAAGAATCTTCCAGATCCCTGGTTCAGGAGCACAGTAAACTTCAGGAGCAACAGAAAGAACAGGATATATCCATCCAGAAAAAAGAAGAAGAAATCAAGGAATTAGTCAAAAAACTTGAAGTAAAGGATCTGAAAATAAAGGAACTGGAAAAAATTAAGGATCAGTTTAAACTGCTTACCCAAAAACCAAAAAAGGATTTAACTTCCTTCCAATCCAACGTCTACCTGTTACTCCCAGATTCAGAAGATACACTGGATAATCTTTATAAATGGATTATTAATATGGGATTCACTGAACTCACAATCCAAAACTTTGAACACGCCCTCCGAAACCTGGAAAGGAAGGGTTACTTCCGATCCAGGGAAAGTCATGGTAACGTATTCTGGGAAAAATTAGATAAGGATTAAAAAAGACATTATTTTAAAAAAAGACATTATTTTTTTTGGTTATAATAGTTTAAAAAGCTATATGGGTTTAAAAAGCTATATACTTTATAATACGATGATATGTTTGGTAGGATCTCTTAAATCTCCTTAAATAATCTCCAGAGCCTCATGTCTTTTTAAATATTGGGTGTGTATTAATAAATCCCATTTAAACTCCAGATGAATATGACAATAGCAAAGTATTTATATAATCGCTAACCTACTGATCATTTACATAAAAAAATAGAGGTGATTATTGTGGCACAATTAGGACAAGGACAAGGACAACCTATTATTATAATGCCTGAGGGCTCTTCTAGAGTTTTAGGACGAGATGCTCAGAGAATGAACATATTAGCAGGAAAAGTCTTAGCAGAAACCGTAAGGACCACTTTAGGTCCTAAGGGAATGGACAAAATGCTTGTAGATGGATTAGGTGACATCGTAGTAACCAACGACGGAGTAACCATCCTCAAAGAAATGGATATCGAGCACCCTGCAGCAAAAATGCTGGTGGAAGTAGCCAAAACCCAGGAAGACGAAGTGGGAGACGGAACCACCACCGCAGTTATTATTGCTGGTGAATTACTCAAAAAAGCAGAAAGCCTCCTGGACATGGACATTCACCCAACCATAATAGCTATGGGATACAGGCAAGCAGCTGAAAAAGCCCAGGAAATCTTAAGCGTCATATCAATCGATGCAGAAGACCGGGAAACCCTCATGAAAGTGGCAATGACAGCCATGACCGGGAAAGGAACCGAAAAGGCACGAGAACCATTAGCAGAACTGGTGGTAGGCGCAGTCAAACAGGTGGAAGACGACGGGGAAATCGACCAAGACCACATCAAAATCGAGAAAAAAGACGGAGCAACCATCGATGACTCCCAACTCGTAAACGGTGTCATAATCGACAAAGAACCAGTACACCCTGGCATGCCTAAAAAGATGGAAGATGCAAGAATAGCATTACTAAACAGTGCCATTGAAGTTAAAGAAACCGAAGTGGACGCTGAAATCCGAATCACTGACCCTGCCCAGATGCAGGCCTTCATTGAACAAGAAGAACAGATGATCCGTGACATGGTAAACAAAATCGCCGATGCAGGAGCAACTGTACTCTTCTGTCAAAAAGGAATTGACGACCTGGCACAGCACTACCTGGCCAAAGCAGGAATTATGGCAGTACGCAGAGTCAAAAAATCCGACATGGAAAAACTGGCCCGTGCAACCGGAGCTACAGTAGTTTCCAACATAGAAGACCTATCCATCGATGACCTGGGACTGGCTGGATCCGTAGCTGAGAAGAAAATCTCCGGCGAAGCAATGATCTTCGTGGAAGACTGCAAAGACCCAAAATCAGTAACCCTCCTCATCCGTGGTTCAACCCAACACGTGGTAGACGAAATCGAAAGAGCAATTGAAGATGCCATTGGTGTAGTTGCTGCAACCATTGAAGACGGTAAAGTAGTTGCTGGTGGAGGAGCTGCAGAAATCTCCATCGCCAAAGGACTCAAAGAATACGCTGACACCATCAGCGGCCGTGAACAACTAGCTGTTAATGCATTTGCAGAAGCACTGGAAGTTGTACCTAAAACCCTGGCTGAAAACGCAGGACTGGACAGTATTGATGCTCTGGTGGATCTACGAGCAGCCCATGAAAAATCATTATACATGGGACTTAACGTATTCACAGGCGAAGTCACCGACATGTACCGTGCCGGAGTCATTGAACCTCACCGAGTCAAAAAACAGGCCATCCAATCCGCAGCAGAAGCCGCAGAAATGATCCTAAGGATCGACGACGTCATTGCATCCACTGGTGCAGGTAAAGAACCTGACATGGGTGACATGGGCGGAATGGGCGGAATGCCTGGTGGAATGCCACCAATGATGTAAGTCCCCAGTGACTTACATTTTTTTAACTTTTTTTGAAACGTTCTTTTTTTGAAAAAAACATTCAAATTATTTTTTTTTATCTCGAAATACTATCTGAATCCTTAAGATTGATATATCGGAATCCTCTTGGATTATATTCAAAGCCTCAGATGATCTGAATTATCACGTATCCAAGAATATTCTTTAATTTCGCAAAAACTAATTTTCTCCTAAATTATTGAGAATGATATTAATTCGTTATATGTCCTTTATTTTGAAGAATCTCTAAAGTGTTTAATGATACTCTTAACATAATCAATAATGACACCAATATCATTGTTTCTTCGCATTAATGGTGGTGCGACATTTGCAGGAATACAAAATATTTCTAAAGAAAATAGGAATTCTGGGCATAACCACAATCCTGGTAAGTTTTAATCAGCTAATTTTACTACCAATCCTCACCCAAAGCTTAAGCATTCTAGAGTATGGTGTTTGGGTACAGTACACAATCACCATAACCATAGTACCGGCAATTGCAGTTTTAGGACTACCCTACACCATGGTTCGTTTTTTATCCCCACATAAAAGTAGGGAAGAAATTCAGGAAGTATTCTATTCCCTGGGATTTACTGTAGTTTTGGGAAGTCTGCTAATGGCCATTATTTTTATGTTAAGTGCAACTTTCCTGGCTAAAAATTTGTTCAATGGCAACCTCTTTGTGGCCATGTTTCTACCCCTCAGCCTATTCTTAAACGGCCTAACACTCCTATTTTTTGATTTTTTCCGAACATTTCAGGAAATGAAAATATATTCGCTGTTTTCATTCATACAAGCATACCTTGTAGTTCTCCTGGTGGCTGCACTGGTTTTTAAGGGTCACGGGATTAACGGTGCAATCATAGGCCTAATAATAAGTCAACTAATACTCATCATTGCCATGTACATCCCAATATTGAGAAAAATTGGTTTTAAAATACCCCTATTTTCTAACTTAAGGGAATATCTAAATTTTGGATTACCAACCATCCCTACCAATCTTTCATTCTGGATACTGGACATCACCGACCGTTATTTAATAGGTTTATTCCTGGGATTATCCTTTGTCAGTTACTACTCGGCAGCCTATCTCCTGGGTAATCTCATTTCCATTATCATGTCCCCCTTCTACACCCTCCTGTTACCCAACCTTGCCCTTTACCATGCTCAGGGCAGAATCCAGAAGATCAAAACTCTAATCAATTATTCTCTTAAACTCTTCCTTATAATAGTCATTCCTCTCTTTTTTTTACTATCAGTCCTCTCACTGCCAATTTTAAAGGTATTATCTAATCCGGAGATCGCCTTTGGAGGTTATTTCATAACTCCCATACTGGCTTTAGGAGGTGTTTTCTTTGGATTGTACGGGATCATGTCCCAGGTTATTATTTTAGAAAAGAAAACCCGCATAACCGGCAACATATGGATAATATGTGCAGTTTCCAATCTATTGATGGACATTACCTTTGGATTCTTCTGGGGAATAATGGGCATTGCCCTAACATCACTGGCCGTATACATCTTTGCATTCATTATCTCCCTCTACTACTCCCGCAACTATATTCGCCTCGAATTATACCCTTGGTTTTTGATCAAGAGTATATTAACGGGATTCTTAATGTGTATTATTATAATCATCCTGAACCCTCATAAACCATTGGATATAGTCTTAACTGCTATTTTAGGGTTAAGTTTATACTACCTGGTTTTATGGAAGTTGGGTGGAATCCAGGAAAAAGAGTTAATCTTTGTAAAGAGCTTTTTTGAAGATATCCAATATTCACTGAAACAATTAATTTACCGATTGAAGATTTAAAGCGTTAAATTTGATTTAATTAATTCAAGATTCCCATCTATTGAACAGGGATATTTAGGAATTATATTATAATAAACGAACAGTCCGTGAAACAGTCAAGTTTATGAGCTTAATCAACATAAACTTAAATCAACATAATATAAACCTTAACTGGAGATTTATTTAAAATGTTTGGAAGCAAAACCTCTAAAATCAATGATATTGTCCCTGAAAAGTCATATGAACTGATAATGGAAAATAAAGACAACCCTGATTTTGTTATTCTTGATGTGAGAACCCCTGGAGAATTCTCTGAATCACATCTTGAGGGGGCTGAACTTCTAAACTACCAATCACCAGACTTCAAGGATAAAGTTCAGGAACTGGATAAAAACAAGACCTACCTGGTTTACTGCCGGTCCGGAATGAGGAGTGCTGCCGGTGCTGATCTAATGGTGAAACTGGGTTTTGAAAACCTATACAATCTGGTTGGTGGAATAATGGGTTGGGAAAGCTGTGGCCTGCCAGTTAAATAAATAATGTATTTAGAAAAACCCAAACATACAGATTAAAATAGGTGAAGGTAATTATAACTGATTATTCTTTTTTTAAATAAATTGAATTACATTTAAATAGCTCTAAAAAGCAAAAAAAATAAAATTTGGATGGCCTTTCAAATAAATTTTAAATAAATAGTTATGGGATATTATTAAATTCTTTAATCCCTAACTTATTTATTTTTTAATGTTTCTAACGACCGAAAATATGCACGGCAGCAGTACCACCGGTACCGCCTATGTTATGGGTCATACCCACTTCAATACCGTCAACCTGTCTTTTACCAGCATCTCCTCTGAGTTGCCAGACCATCTCAGCAGCCTGGGCGATTCCAGTGGCCCCTAAGGGGTGTCCACGTGCTTTAAGCCCTCCAGAGGGGTTCACGGGTAGGTCACCGTCACGCTGGATAAAACCATCCTCTACAGCCTGACCACCCTGTCCTTTTTCCACAAATCCCAGGTCCTCAATGGCTAAGATACCATTGATGCTAAAGCAATCGTGCACTTCCACAGCCTGTATATCCTTTGGTCCCAGCCCGGCCATGTCATATGCAGTGCGGGAAGCATGTACTGTGGAGTCAATGGTGGTTATATCCCTTCGGTCATGCAGGGCAATGGTTCCGGAAGCCTGGGCCGAGGCCTTAACATAAACCGGGGTGTCAGTGTATTTACGGGCGTCTTCAGCAGGGCAGAGTATAACTGCCGCTGCACCATCAGTCACCGGAGAACAGTCCAGTAATCTTAGGGGATCAGCCACCATAGTTGAGTTTAAAACCTGATCCACACCAATTTCGAAGGGGTACTGGGCCAGTGGGTTTAGGGCACCGTTTTTATGATTGTTAACACTGAACATGGCCAGTTGTTCCCTGGTGGTTCCGTACTGGTGCATGTGACGACGGGCCATCATGGCGTAGAGTGATGGGAAGGTAACTCCCTGTTGGGCTTCCCATTCCTGGTCCGATGCAGTGGCAATGGCCGGAGTAGGATCCACAACGTCCGTCATTTTTTCAACTCCTGCAGAGATGACCACATCATGATAACCAGAGGCCACAGCCATTATCCCGCTTCTAAGGGCTAAACCACCTGATGCACAGGCTGCTTCCACCCGGGTACATGGTATGGGTGTTAGACCTGAATGGTCTGCAATAAGAGAGGCTATATGCTCCTGCTGTATAAACAGACCCGCAGTCATGTTTCCCACATACATGGCTTCCAGATCTCCCCCTTCAATATCTGCATCGGCAACAGCCTTCATTCCAGCTTCAGTAATCAGATCCCTAAAGGATATATCCCACATTTCACCAAATTTGGTTTGTGAAACTCCAATAATTGCAACATCTCTCAATTTAACATTCCTCCATTAATACTATCCATAAATGTTTAACGTGGAGTTAGACCTGCCATCCTCATTTTTCCTTTGAACTTGGCGTATATGGCGTAGTTCACGTATTCTTTATTTTTGATCATATCCTTAACTTTAGGTGCCAGGTCACGTTTTTCTTCTATTTGCTCATTAACTGTGATACTGAAAGCATCACTACCTGCACCGGAACCGTATGAAACTGCGAATATACGTTCACCCGGTTGAGCAATGTCTAAGATGGCTGCCAGCCCCAGTGGTGTTGCCCCGGAGTAGGTGTTACCAATTACCGGTGTTAAAAGCCCAGTTTTGTACTGTTCTTCAGTGAATCCGAGTTTTTTGGCAGCTCTTATATAGAATTTGCCGTTGGGCTGGTGGAAAACTGCATGGTCATAATCAGAGGCTTCTGTGCCCATTTTTTCCATCATTCCTTTAGCCCCGGCGAGCACGTGTTTGAAGTAGGCTGGTTCCCCGGTGAAACGTCCTCCGTGACGGGGGTAAGGTTTTCCCTCCCTACGGTAAAAGTCAGGTGTATCAGTGGTGAAACTGTAGGTTCCTTCAAAGTCAGCTATAGTGTTTTCTTTTCCAATTATATATGCTGCTCCACCTGCAGATGCAGTGTACTCCAGCGCATCACTGGGAGCTCCCTGAGCAGTGTCTGCCCCAACCGCAAGACCATATTCCACGTTTCCCGCATCTACCAGCCCCATACAAATTTGCATACTTGCAGTTCCAGCTTTACAGGCAAATTCCAGGTCAGCTGCAGTCAGATCAGGGCTTGCTTCCACAGCTTCAGCCACAATGGTTGCAGTGGGTTTAACTGCATATGGGTGTGATTCTGAGCCAACGTAAACTGCTCCGATTTTTTGTGGATCAATACCTGCTCTTTTAAGTGAATTACGAGCTGCCTCCACTGATATGGTGGCGGTGTCTTCGTCGGGGGCTGGTACTGATTTTTCGTTAACTACCAGTCCTCTGGAAACTGCCTGGGCATTGTCTCCCCAGACCTTTGCAATCTCTTCAACCTTTATACGGTATGAAGGTATGTAAACTCCATATCCTACTATTCCTGCCATATTAAATCACAACCGTCTTAATAGTATTACTGATTTTTTTGTGTTAGGTCAATTATCTATTTCTAAACATATACAGATTTATAAATTGGGTTAATCAGGGTTTACCTTATATTTTCCTTTATAATCCTTCTGTATATTAAAAAAAATTAAGTAATTAATTTAAGGCTGAAACCAGTTTATATATTTATGTATCCCTTGAACTTATGTAGGTCATTAATATACAAATCTAAAAGTATTAGTCCCGGCAGAGCCTGAGAATCTGTGATCTAAAATTGATGGAGACTAATTTTTGAAAAAGATAATATTAATCTCTAATGTTCCATCTCTTGAATTAACCTTTATTAAGGTTTTAATCCTCGTGGCGCAGGTAAAGTTTGGAAAAGGGTAATGCTGTTATTCCATGGGCAATCACACTAAAAAAGACGGTTATGAAAACAGTGAGGATGAAAGTCTCCTGACCCTGGAAAGGGCTTAGTCTTTCCAAAGCTATAAGGGCTAACACTACCGATGCCAGTCCACGTGGGCCGAACCATCCCATGAAAAGTGTTGAATCCCATTTAATATTGCTACCTATAATAGAGAGGGTCACCGGCAATATGCGGATAACTGTAAGGCTTAAAATGGCATAGAGAATAATATGCCATGTGATCTGGGGAATTAGATCGGATATCACGATTCCTAATATGAAGAACACTGCTAAATTCAAGAACTGACCCTCTGCTTCTGCAAAGTCCATGAGCACCTTCCGCGCATCGAGGGTAACATATGCTGTGGCTAGCCCTCCTACAAATGCTGCTATAAATCCACTCCCACCCGTCTGATCGGCAATGACAAATGATAGGAGTGCCAGGGCTAAAAATGCTATTCTTTGATATTCTGGAGTTATCCATCCCTTATCCCTGGATTTTATAACTATTTTGGAGCCAACAATTCCCACAGCAATCCCCACCAGCACTCCCACTCCGATCTGCATGATGGCAACCTCAAGAAAATATCCAACTGGGCTGAAACTCTCCTCTGCTAATCCTATGGCCACAAAAACCAGTAGAAATGGAACGCACAATCCATCATTCAAACCACTTTCCACTTCCAGTGATTTCCTGATCAATTGGGGTATTCTTTTATTTTGAACCACAACCTGGCCCAGAGCCGCATCAGTGGGTGCCAAAACCACCCCTATGATAGCTGTTTCCCAGAAGGTTAAATCAGTGAAAATAAAAATAGCAATAGCAATTCCCAACACAATAGTCAAGGGTAAGCCAATCACCAGTAGGCGGGAAGTTAAACTATCCAGTTCAATTGAACCCAATCTAATCTGGGATGCATCAGAAAACAGTACCAGTACCAGTGCAATTTCTGCTATTAACAATATAATGGTGGATGTTGGGGGTTGTATAATATCCACATAACCAGTAAATAACCATCCCACTACAATTCCTGCAAAAATGAAGATCATCTGAGGAGTTAAAGGGATTGAATCAATTCTTCGCGAAAGAATTGCCACTATAAAAAGCATTAGAATAAAGAAAAGCAGTTCTATCATTATAATCTCCATTCAAAACTATATATTGCAATAAATAAAATTCTTTCTATGAATTCATATCTCATGCCATGGATAAAACCAGTAAAAGAAAGCAGGAGATAACCTAAAAATGTGATGGGGAATACTATTCACTTCTAACTATGGGATCAGATATTATATCATCCATAATTAATCCATTATCATATTCCTGGGATGAAATAAGTTTCATTGAATGATCTCACAGATTTTCCGCGGGAAATAACAATAATATCATTCTTTCGGAGTTTAAAATCAAAGTTGGGATTATTAAATGTTTCAGAACCTCTTATTATTCTCGTTAATTTATAATACAAGGTTCTAAAAAACATTGCAGTTACAAAAGTTCTAAAAGACTTTCCAAATCGAGCTTACCCACATCTTCAGAGGTTTTCATCCCGTACTTTTTGTATAAGAAACTCCAATCATGATTTATGAGGAATTCATGGAACTCGGAGGGGTTGAATGATTTTCCGTCGCCTTTCATCTCTTCCAATTCCATTATACAATTTTTTAAAAGTTCCTCAGCATCATCCAGTTCCATGAGTTTGTATACCATGCCCTGATCACTGTGGATATTCTCTTTAACATCTATTCCCTGGTAATAAAAGTTTTTAAACCTTTTTTCCTGGGAAATGAACCGGTGAACAATTAATAATTTCTCTTGAAGTTCCTCTACTTCCCTAGGGGTAAGTTCCATATTTTCACCTATCTAATATTAAATTAAATATTATAATTCCGCTGATTAATCCTTCTAAATAACTACTATTACTCCTCCAGGTACTTAGGGGCATTCCTATTAACCCCTTAGCATCTCTTTAATCCCAGAATTCCTATTAATCCATAAATTATCCCTTATTAATCCGTTAGTTTATCTAGCCTTTCACGGAATTCTTTGCGATGACGTCTTTCTTCATCCCTGATGTGCTTTAAAACTCCCACTACCTCTTCATCATCAATGATCTCAATCTGATGAGTGTATCTATCAATACCTTCTGATTCAAGCTGGATCTGCCGTTGGAGCATTTCTTCCAGGCTTTCACCGCCAAAGTCCAGTTCTTTATGCTTCATGGTGGGCTTACCACCTCTTTTGGTTATTAGATCTGCCAGCCACCACATATGGCGCATTTCATCCACAGATATGGCTTCAGTTACCCTGCTGGGATCACATTCTTCCATTAAAAATGAATTCTGCACGTAAACCAGGGTTGCTTCCAATTCTCTCACGAAATCCTCATTTAACAGGCCAATTATCTCTTCTGTATCCATAATTACACCTCATCTCAATAGAATATTCTCTCCTAATTTGAAATATCCCCAATTGGATATCCCCCTTCTTATTTAAACACTCCTCCCATGGAATACCCTTCATAAATCACTGATCTTCTCCCGCTTACGATAGGCCATACCCTGGAAGACTGCCACCAGGTCACGTCCCTCATCGTATATGTCCACGGTGTAACTGGCAATCCTACCTCCACTAGAGAGCTCACGAGCTTCAGCAGTTAACAAACCCTCACTTACTGCCTTGAAGTATGAGATATTGGCGTTAATAGCCACGGTAACTGTTCCGTGTGAGTTAGCTGCCAGTGCAAAGGTGAAATCCGCCAGAGTAAACAGAGCCCCTCCATGAACAGTTCCCACTCCGTTAAGATGCATCTCCTCCACTTCCATCTGGGTGGTGGCCTTTCCCGGGGAAATACTGACCACTTCAATATTACTTAGATCTGCGAAACGGTCATTTTCAAAGAATTTCAGAATTTTTTCCATTTTAAAAACCTAACCTTCCACTGTATTAAAGAATCATTAAATGTATTATTCCCCTTTTATAATAATAAAATGGTTTTGTAGAAACCCTTTTTTTAGTTGATTTGTGTTGATCTGTAGATGTTGTATATTGTGTTTTTGAGTTTGGTTTCTTTGTTTGATAGTTGTGTGCTTCTGCTGTGGTTTGTGCCGTTGAATTTTCTTTTTATTACTGAAAATATGCTTTCTATATTGTTTCTGTTTATGTATATTTTGTGTCGGAATATTGTTGGGCTTTTTAGTCTGTATTGTCCTTTTTTTGCTCTTTTTTTGAGGGGTATTTGGTCAAATGCTTTGAGTTCTTCATTTATGCATTTTCTTATTGGTTCTGTGTCATATGCTTTGTCTGCTACTATGTAATGTGGTTTATACTTTTTGATTTGTCTTAATGCGGGTTTTGCAAATTGTGTGTCGTATTTTGGTCCACGTGATGTTTGATAATATAAAATAAGGCGTGTTTTTACGTCTATTGTTAAGTGGTTTTTTATGTAGCTTTTTCTTTCTTTTTGTCGTATTTTTGCATAATACTTGTCTGCATAATCATTAGTAAAACCAGAGCCGTCTAATGCTATTATATCTGCTTTAATATCGTTTAATGATAATATTAATTGGTTAATTTCTCTAATTTGTTTTGAAGGTAGTCTTTTAAAGAATTTTTGGATTGTTGTAAAGTGTGGAACCTTTTTTATTCTCAAATATTTCTTAATTATGTCTGATACATCAATAAAATCAATTATTTCACGATATGTTGATTTTGTGTAAATTTTCATTGCTAATATCGTGAATAAAGTATGTTGTGAATATAAATGGTTTGAAAAGGCATTAGAATACTTGTTTATCGCTATTTTAACATAATAATACGTTCTTTCGATGAATTTCACCAGTTTATTTTCTTTTAATTCACTATTCTTGTTTAAAAATCTTTTTAAACATTGAATATTAGAATTTTTAAAACCAAAATCCGAAAGATTTAACTGCTTTGAAACTCCACTATAAACAGGGGAATAATAGATTTCGCTAATCATAATAATATTATTCCCCTTTCTCATTATAAATACTTTAGCAACCTGTTTTAAAAATATGTAGCTGTAATTTCAAGTGAAACCAGGAAAAACGAAACTTAAAACTAAAAAATTTTTTTTACAAAAAAAATCTACAAAAAACCTCAAATTCAAATAAAAAAAATTAGGGTTTCTACAAAGCCAATAAAATGTTTTTAACAATAACAGATCACAGTGGATAACAGACACATTTAAGGTAACCATGAAAGCCATGTTGTTAAGGGTGGGGATTGACAAATCCAGTGACGGAGTTCTCTCTCCCATATTCCCGGATGGAAGTTTTGAATATATACCATTATCCGAATCAGATGAAAAATCAGTTGAAAAACGTACCTATGATGATTTAATTGGAATTAAAGGAAAAAAACTCTCCATTTACCTACCAAAAGCTTTAGCTGACTGTAAAGTGCACTTTGATCCCGAGTTTACCACCTTTACCTATGGTGATGTTGGTCGTAAGGCAGTTTATTTGCTGAAACTTGAACCTGGTGACATTCTAGTTTTCTATGCTGGCCTTACTCCTCAAAAAGAATCAGAGCATCCAGAAGCTCTTTACATAATTGGTTATTTCACGGTAAAGGAAATTCTGGATTTTAAAAAACATTCCCTTAATGAAATCCTGGGGTTCAGAAAAAAATACCCGGATAATTCCCATCCCAAACGAGATTCAGGTCTAGGTGAAATGGTGCTGGTTGTAGGTGACCCTGAAAAAAGTAAATTACTTGAAAAAGGAATTTTAATCAGTGCAAAAAAGTTAAATAAGATAGACAGGGCTTACCATGCTGTTTCACCCCAGATGGAAGAACTGTTGGGAATAAAAGGTTCCATCCAGAGGAGCATACCGCCCAGATTTATCAATGAAAAGGGTAAGATCATTAATTTAAAGATATTGTTGGGATTATGATTATTTTTATCAAATCAAGGTTAAAAAAGAAGTTTAAACTAATGTACTGAAATCTACAGATTAAGGTTCTAAAATCTTAGCGATTATGGTTCTTAAATTAACCTTTAAGGTTCTAAAATCTAAACCTTTAAAAATGACAACCTTTCCGACCTGTTTTTTCAATGTACTGTTGATGGTACTCTTCTGCCCTCCAAAAGGTGGGAGCTGGTTTGATCTCCGTCACAATCTTACCAGAGTAACGTCCAGAGGAATCCATCTTCCCCATACTCGCCCTGGCTAACTTTTCCTGTTCAGGGTTATGGTAAAATATAACTGACCTATACTGTGCCCCAATATCAGGTCCCTGGCGGTTTAAGGTGGTGGGATTATGGATCTCCCAGAAGAGATTCAAAAGATCAGTGTATGATAAGATTTCTGGATTGTATATAACTTCAACCACCTCTGCATGGCCAGTTACCCCTGAACAAACGTCTTGATAGGAAGGATTATCAAAATCTCCTCCTGCATAGCCTACTGCAGTTTCAATCACTCCTTCCAATTTCCGAAAGGCATCTTCCACACCCCAGAAACAACCAGCACCAAAAGTAGCTTTCATAAGCCTATTTTTTTCAGTCACAATCTCACCACAACAGTTAGATTCATTTACTATGCCATTTGGATTTATTCAATAAACATTTGGATTTATTCAATATATTTTATCAACTAAAAAAGATAAACACTCAATTATATTTATGTTTTTGAAGATGAAATAACACTTTCGGTAACCTACATGTCTCCTAAAAAATATGCCCTCATGGTGGCTGTTTTAACCTCCTTTTTAACCCCCTTCGTTGGGTCATCCATTAATATAGCCTTGCCTTCCATTGGAAATGAATTTGCCGCCAATGCCATACTTTTGGGTTGGATTCCAACCGCCTATCTACTGGCCCTGGCAGTTTGTCTGGTTCCATTCGGTAGGCTTGCAGATATCTATGGTAGAAAAAGGATTTTCACCTGGGGAATAATATTATTCACAGTATCATCATTCATAGCCACCATGTCCGTTTCAATTGACATGCTCCTACTATTCCGGGTTTTACAGGGCGCAGGCAGTGCCATGATATTCGGCAACCTCTTTGCCATCATAGCCTCTATTTTTCCCACCAGTGAACGGGGAAAAGCACTGGGAATAACTATTACCGGAGCATTTCTGGGACTTTTCCTGGGCCCGGTTTTAGGAGGTTTCTTAACTGGATATTTCGGATGGAGGAGTATATTTTTCTTTAACGTGCCACTGGGGATCCTGGCCATCATTGCAGTAACCAGGGTAGAAGGTGAATGGGCTGAAGCCAGTGGAAAATCATTTGATATTTTAGGTTCAATTATTTTAGGATTTTCTCTGGTAACCCTGATGTATGGGCTGTCAATTTTACCAGAAACCTCCGGGATTTTTCTAATTTTAGGAGGTTTAATTGGGTTAGCTTTGTTTTATCTAGTTGAAGTCAGGATAGAAAGTCCGGTTCTGGATGTGAAGATTTTCAAAAACAGGAGCTTCACTCTCCACAATCTGGCAGCATTCATCAGTTACTGTTCCGCAGCGCCAATTGTATTCATTCTAAGTTTATATCTGCAGTATATCAAAGGACTGGATCCTCAGTGGGCAGGGATTGTGCTATCTGTGCAACCCGTGATGATGACTATATTTTCACCCCTGGCTGGGAAAGCATCAGATATAATCGAACCGAGAAAGATGGCAGCGTTGGGAATGTCCCTGAATACTATTGGTTGTGCCATATTTGCATTTCTGGGGGAGGAAACCAGTATGATCATCATCATTATTGGATTGGGTTTTCTGGGGTTGGGGTTTGCTAATTTTTCTTCCCCCAACACCAATGCCATAATGGGCACTGTAGAATCCCGTCTTTACGGAGTGGCATCCACCACCGTAACCACCATGCGTGTACTGGGGCAGATGTCTGGTATGGGAGTGGTATTACTGGTGTTAGTCCTGGTTATGGGCAGTTCCACCATAAACCCTCAGATATATCCAGAATTCATTACCAGCATCAGAATAGCATTTTTAATATTTGCTTTACTCAGTTTTCTAGGGGTACTGGCCTCCCTAGCTGGTGGGAATAGGGATGAAAATCAATCATAAACCCCGTATTTTAAAAAAAACTTTAGGGCAAGATATACATAATATTATTTATGCAGAATCAGAAAGTGGCATCTATTCTAAACCGAGTGGCGGATTATCTGGAAATGGATGGGCCGGATTTTCGTACCAAAGCCTACCGCAGAGCAGCTCACACCATTGAAACACTCAGTGTGGATATTGCTGATATTAAGAAACAGGGAAAACTGGAGGAACTTCCAGGGATAGGTAAACATATTCATGCGAAAATTGAGGAGATACTGGATACTGGAAGTCTGGAATACCTGGAAAATTTAAAGAAAGAGTTTCCTCTGGATCTGGATGCGTTAATGTCAGTGGAGGGATTGGGTCCTAAGAAAATAAAACTCCTCTACCAGGAGTTGGGGATAAAGAATTTAGACGATTTGGAGAAAGAGGCTAAAAGGCATCATATTCGCAGATTGAAGGGAATGGGTGCTAAAACAGAGGCTAAAATTCTCCAAAACTTGGAATTTGCCCGTAAAAGCACGGGAAGACAGTTACTGGGTGAAGTTCTACCCCTGTCATCTTTAATCAAACAGAGGATAAGTGCCCTGGATTTGGTGGAACAGGTGGAAATCGCTGGCTCCATCCGCCGCAGAAAAGAAACAGTGGGAGATATCGACGTACTAACTGTAACCCAACATCCGGATGAGGTGATGGATTTCTTCAACCGAATGGATCTGGTTGAAGAGGTAATAGTTAAGGGACATTCCAAATCAACAGTGAGACTATTCAATGGAATGGACGCCGATATCCGGGTTTTCAAGGAGGATGACTTTGGTTCAGCAATGGTTTACTTTACTGGTTCTCGTGAGTTAAACATCAGTCTGAGGAAAATAGCCATATCCCAGGGTATGAAACTCAATGAATACGGAGTATTCCATGGTGAAAAAAGACTGGCTGGTAAAACCGAAGTTGATGTTTTCCAGGCATTGGGTATGGATTACATTCCACCAGAACTCCGGGAAAACACCGGTGAGATAGAAGCTGCCCAGGAAGGCAAACTCCCCCTACTGGTGGATTATGGGGATATAAAGGGCGATCTGCACATACACACCAACTGGAGTGATGGGAAAAGCAGCATCATGGAAATGGCCCTGGAAGCATCCCAGAGGGATTATGAGTACCTGGCCATCACCGATCATACTCGCATCCCAGTGGCCAGAGGTATGGATGAAAATAGATTAATTAAACAGATGGGTGAAATTGACAGGGTAAACCATGAACTGGAGGACATCACCCTGCTAAAGGGTGCAGAGGTTAACCTGGATTCTTATGGTAACCTGGATATGCCGAGGGATTTGTTGGAAGAGTTGGATATAGTTATAGCAGCTGTACACTCCGATCTTCGCCAGGATCCGGAAAAAATGAATGAAAGAATTCTAAGGGCCCTGGAAAATGATTATGTGGATATATTAGCTCATCCTACCGGGCGGAAGCTTAAAGAAAGAAAGCCGTACCAATTAAATATTGAAAATTTATTCAGTAAGGCCCGGGAAACAGAAACCATTCTTGAAATTAATTCCCAACCTAAAAGGCTTGATTTGAAGGATATGCATGTTAAAATGGCTGTAGAATATGGTTGCCAGTTGTCAGTGAGTACAGATAGTCATCATACTCATGATCTAAGTTTCATGGAACTGGGGGTGGCCACCGCACGCAGGGGCTGGGCTGAGAAGAAGGATATTGTAAACACTTTCTCCCTTAAAAAGTTGTTAAAACTGATTAGTTGACTATTCTCCAATTATAAAGTTGTTATAACTGATTAGTTGACTATTCTCCA
>SWCH01002548.1_pt2 | contig 63344 bp, 61 predicted proteins | sample 4690051 | NCBI WGS metagenome assembly SWCH01 (sample SAMN10267282, study PRJNA491770) | bioreactor metagenome | isolation source: DHS bioreactor inoculated with | place: Japan: off Shimokita Peninsula
CTCATAACCGGTAGGTCCGGGGTTCGAATCCCTGAAGGCCCACCATAGATTTGCCCAGATAGCTCAGTCGGTAGAGCAGAGGACTGAAAATCCTCGTGTCGCTGGTTCGATTCCGGCTCTGGGCACCAAATAAAAATACTCCACGCAGTAACTGCATGGAGTATTTTTTATGTTCATTTTTTATTAACAAATATTAAATAATATCTGTAATAATTCTTTTAGAAAGCCATATATATCTTCAAAGTATTCTTTTTTATCTTTTTTTAAAATAATAATATGATTAGGTGCTATAGTATTTATTTCTGATTTAGAACTGTATTCAAAGGGGTAATCATTCATATTAATATAAAAGCATTTTTCAGATGAATTTAACACCGTTTTGTATAAAGGTATTTTCAAAAGAAAAGAATTATTACTATTTATATAATCAAAACTAAATCCTTGCTTATGTACTATATAATCTTTCATAGTATCACATAGCAATAAACCAGAGGCTATCAAAGTATTTGATTTAATATGCACTTTATTTATTATCCATACTTTCTGATCTTGTGTATTTAATATATGTGGTACACTACCAATAAGCTTATTATAAGGAATATCGTCTAGTACCTTCATAACTTGTAATAAGTATCTTAAATCATCATGATTATGTAGCAGAATTAGATCCTTTAAAGACTTGTCTTTGGTAATCTCAAATTTATTATATAAATCTACACTTTCTTTACCACTAATTTGATCTTCTCTTTCTATACCAAGATACCTTTCTACAGATTTTAATTTACAATTTTCTAAATTAAACTGTGTTTTATAAGCTCTTACTAACTTTAATAAATCAAAACTTACAAAGGAAGGAAGCTTATTGTCAATTTTATTAACTTGAATTCTTTTATTTAAAAATGGTATATCAAATGAATCTCCGTTATATGAAATAAGCATAGGAACTTCTTTTATCCTTCTAATAAACTCCTCTAGCAAATAAGGTTCTTCATCTTTAGAATGACAAAATAATTGTTCTAGGGTAAGTTTGTTTTCTTTATAATAAAGAATTCCTATTAAAATCACTTTATTGTATTGAGGATTTAGACCAGTAGTTTCAATATCAAAAAGAGCAAAAGGTAAATTATTATAAAGCCTATAAAAGTTTTTAGGTATAGCAAATGAGTCGTTTAAATTGTATTGTATAATTTCCATAATATCCTCCATTCAGTTGTTAATACATAATTATAATACATTTTACTTATATAAATCAAATTGATATAAGAATCATAAATATACCCTTTTGAAAATAAGATGAATATAGTATTAGTATAAACAGTAGAGGAGGATTGGCATATGGACTTTTTAGATCAAATGGCTAAGAAAATATCAACAGGAACAAATTTAGCTTCAAAAAAGACTGATGAGTTAATAGCATCTGCTGAACTTAAAATGACTATATCAAAAATGGAAAATGAAATAGAAGATGCAATTTATCAATTGGGGGAGAGTATGTTTAATAGCTTTGCTTCTAATAACATTATGTCTGTAAACGAAATCCAACTAAAATGTAAAGAAATACAACGCATGTATAAGGGTGTTGCTAGATTAAAGAAAAACTATAATTCATATAAGGGCTTAGTCGGTTGTAGAGCTTGTGGCGCTGATGTAGAAGAGGGTTTTAGATATTGTCCTAGCTGTGGAAATAAGCTTTATTAAAAGAGTGAGAGCTTTTTATATAAAAAAACAAAGGCACTGATCTTCAAATCAGCACCTTTGTTTTTCACGTTCAAAAGGGGTATTGGGAATAGAGATTATAATATTGAGGTTATCAGGGGGATAACCACTAAACAAATTATAACAAAATCCGACACATTTAGCAACAAATTTTGCTAAATTTTTTATAAAATTATCTTTGCATAAATTGCATTTTTTTTGTAGTATAAGAGAAACTTGTAATAAGGATATTGAAAAAATATGAAAATCTTTACAAAACGTCTGTATTCAGATAAAATAGCAAATGATATAAACAAATCCATGAAAACGGAGAGAATTAATATGATAGTTTATCTTGATAATAGCTCTACCACTAAACCTAGTAAAGAGGTGGTAGAGATTATGCTTAAAGTATTAAATGAACAATATGGAAATCCATCTTCATTACATCATATGGGTGTTGAAGTTGAAAAGCTGATGAAAGGTGCTAGAAGACAAGTAAGCAAAGCTTTAAGAGCTAATGAAAAAGAGATTACTTTTACAGCTGGAGGAACAGAAGCAAATAATATAGCAATATTAGGAAGTATAGAAGCTAATAAGAGGAAGGGAAATACAATAATAACTACAAAAATAGAGCATCCTTCTGTTATTAATGTTTATAAGTACCTTGAAACAAAGGGGTTTAATGTAGTATATTTGGATGTAGATATATATGGAAGGTTAAATATAGATCAATTAAAAGCTAATATTTCTAATAGTACAATACTTATTAGTGTAATGCATGTAAATAACGAGATAGGAACAATACAGCCTGTTAAGGAAATAGGAAATATTCTTAAAAAAGAAAAACTTAATATAGCTTTTCATATGGATGCTGTTCAATCCTTTGGAAAAGTTCCATTTAGTCCATCTAATTTAGGAACAGATTTAGTTAGTATCAGTGGGCACAAAATTCATGGTCCAAAGGGTGTAGGTGTATTATTTAAAAGAAAAGAGATGAAAATTTCACCTATTGTATTTGGAGGAAATCAAGAAGAAGGAATTCGCTCAGGTACAGAAAATATACCTGGTATTTTGGGAATAGGTGTTGCAGCAGAACATATATATCTTAATTCAGATGAAAATATTAAGGCTATAGAATCTTTAAAAGCTAAATTTATAGGTTTAGTAAAATCAGAAATTAGTGATATAAAAATAAATAGTCCTGAAATTGAAGATTCAGCTCCTCATATTGTCAATATAAGTTTTCTAGGAACTAGAGGAGAAGTACTTCTTCATTTATTAGAGCAAGATAATATATATGTATCAACAGGTTCAGCTTGCTCATCAAAAAAGGATTCAAAGAGTCATGTTCTTAAAGCTATAGGATTAAAGGATGAAGAAATTCAAGGAGCTATAAGATTTAGTTTCTCAGAATATAACACTTTAGATGAAATATATTATGTTGTAGAAAAGTTGAAAAACCACGTAAAAGACTTACGAAAGATTATAAAGAGGTGATTAGATGAAGAGAGTTCTTATTATAAGATATGGAGAAGTTGCATTAAAAGGATTAAATAAATCATATTTTGAAAATAAGCTTATAAAGCATATTAATGCAAATCTTAAAGAAATAGGAAGTCCTAGGGTTTGGAAGTCAAATGGGCTTATATATGCAGATATGGATGGATATGATGAAGAGGATTTTATTCAAAGAGTAGTTAAGGTTTTTGGAATAGTTTCTGTAAGCCCAGCGTACGAGTTTAGTGGTGGATTAGAAGAAATTAGCGAAGTAGCACTAAAACATACCATAGATAAAAAAGATGAAAAAGATTTTAAAACCTTTAAAGTAATAAGTAAAAGAGGAAATAAAAAATTTCATTTAAATTCTCCAGAAATTGCTGCTGAAGTAGGTGGATATGTATTACATAATACTCAAGGTATTAAAGTAGATGTACATAAGCCTGAATTTAACCTATATGTAGAAGTAAGAGACAAGCTATATGTTTATTCAGATAAAATATCAGGGTATGGTGGATTGCCTTTAGGAACTAATGGAAAAGCTATGCTTTTATTATCAGGAGGCATTGATAGTCCAGTTGCAGGATGGATGGTAGCAAAACGAGGAGTGGATATAGAGGCAATACATTATCACAGTTATCCATTTACCAATGAAAGAGCTAAGGAAAAAGTAGTTGACCTAGCAAGAATTCTTTCTAAATATTGTGGTAGAATTCGATTACATTCTGTTAATCTTCTTCCAATCCAAAGGGAAATAAATGAAAAATGTCCTGAAGGAGAAATGACTATTATTTCCAGAAGATTTATGATGAAAATAGCAGAAAAAGTGGCAGTTAAAAGGGATTGTCAGGCTTTAGTTACGGGAGAAAGTATTGGTCAGGTTGCAAGTCAGACTATTCAGGGTCTTACTGTTACTAATGAATCTGTAAAAGTACCAGTTTTTAGACCTTTAATAGCAACTGATAAGATAGATATAATAGAAGTAGCAAATAAAATAGGAACATTTGAAACCTCTATACTACCTTTTGAAGATTGTTGTACAGTATTTTTGCCTAAAAGACCTGTTACAAAGCCAAGAATAGATAGAATCCTCATGTCAGAGGAAAAACTGGATGTAGAAAAGTTAGTAGATGAAGCAGTAGAAAATATGACAGTAGAAATTATAACAATGGAAGATTAGTGAAATTAGTAGAGTTTAATTGTACTATTTTTTTAATTCGACATTTTTATAGTATTTACGATAAAAATACTGTCTTATAATACAAAACTAGTCATTTTTCATCAAAGGAAAAAAAACTTTGTTCAAGAATATTAATAGGGAAGAACAAAAGCTGATGAGGAGTGATAATATTGCGTCTTAATTTTGAAACTATAAATCAAAATTTAATTGTGAGGCTAGACGGAGAACTAGATCATCACACTGCAGAAGAAATAAGGCAAAAGGTTGATAAAGAAATCGACAAGAATAATTCTAAAAATATTATATTTGATTTGTCAAATATGAATTTTATGGATAGTTCAGGAATTGGTGTGGTTATAGGAAGATATAAAAAAGTAAGCAAATTAGGTGGACAAGCAGCAGTGGTAAATGTTAATAGTCGTATTGATAGAATTTTTAAAATGTCTGGTTTATTTAATATCGTAAAAAAATTCGATAATGAAAATCAAGCCATTGAAAGACTATAAAGGGGTGAGAAGAGTGGCATTAAAAAACAGTATGAAATTAGAGTTTACAAGCAAATCCCAAAATGAATCATTTGCTAGGGTGGTAGTGGCGTCCTTTGCTTCACAGCTTGATCCCACCATAGAAGAATTAGCAGATATAAAAACAGCAGTATCAGAGGCAGTTACTAATGCAATTATTCACGGATATGAAGGCAAAATGGGAGTAGTTAAAATAGAATGTTCCATTGAAGACAATAAGATTGAAATTGTTATATCTGATCAGGGAAAGGGTATAGAAGATATTCAAGAGGCTCGACAACCTTTATACACTTCAAAACCAGAGCTAGAGAGATCTGGAATGGGATTTACTGTAATGGAAGCTTTTATGGATGAGGTAGATATACAATCCCAAAAGGATATTGGAACACTGATAAGAATGGTTAAAAAATTCGATAGCCATAAAGACTAAGGGGTAGATGGTATGAGTATGACAGCATTATTTGGAGAAAAAAATGAAATACTGGGTCATAAAGAAACCTTAGAGCTTTTAAAAAGAGCACAGGCTGGGGACAGGTATGCACTAGATTATTTAGTTAGTCATAATTTAGGTTTAGTAAGAAGCGTATTAAAAAGGTTTGCTAATCGTGGATATGAGAAAGACGATTTATATCAGTTAGGATGTATAGGTTTAGTTAAAGCTATAGAAAAATTTGACTTTAGTTATGATGTAAGGTTTTCTACATATGCAGTGCCTATGATTATAGGTGAAATAAAAAGATTTTTAAGAGATGATGGTATAATAAAGGTAAGTAGGTCATTAAAGCAAACAGCAGGGAAAGTGAAAATTTTAAATGAGGAGTTAACAAAACAGTTAGGCAGAGAGCCTTCTTTACAAGAAATATCAGAAAAGCTTAATATTTCTAAAGAAGACATCGTTATGGCTCTTGATTCAAATGTTCAGCCAGATTATCTTTATGATGTGATTCATCAAGATGATGGATCCCCAGTACATCTAATTGATAAAATCAGTGAAACAAAAACAAGAGATGACTCGGATGTTATTGACAGAATAGCTTTGTCAGAAGTATTATCTAAACTAAAACCTAGAGAAAGACAAATTATTGTATTAAGATATTTTCAAGATAAAACACAAACACAAATAGCTGAAACTTTAGGGATTTCACAGGTTCAAGTATCCAGAATTGAAAAAAAGGTTTTAAGTCAAATGAAGGAATTATTAGAAAAGACATGATAGCATGTCTTTTTTTATGTTTAAAAACAGATCATCAAGAATTATAGTAGATATAATTGCGAATAATAAAATCAAAGAAAAATGATGAGGTGTTATAAATGAAATATAAAAAAAGAATAATAATTGTTTTGATATTTGCTATAGTTCTTACTGTAACTTCATATTACTTTATATTTAATAAACCCCAAACTAGTAAATTTACAAAGGCTAAATTAGTTTTTGAATCAATTACAAATAATGAATTGTGGGAGTGAAGTTAAGGTGGATATAAATAAGCTCTATATTCAATTAAGAGATGGTTGTCAAGGTGAACAGGATACTATTGTACTGATTAAAGATTTGGCTGTAGTATTATCAGATTCTAAAATAAAAGAAGAGATATTAAGACAAGAAATTTTATTTTTAGGTAAAAATATACAAGAATATACAGTGGTTTCTGTGCTAACAATAATTGATAAAATAACTAATCTTTATCCTAATATGACTATAATTCCTATAGGTAGTTCTGAGATACTAGTTCATAAAAAAAATAAAAAATCGAAGGACAAAAATCTTTTATGGACAATGTTTAAGTTGGTTTTAGTATGTATAACTCTTTTTGTAGGCACAGGATTAGCAATAATGAATTTTCACGCTGATGTAAATATGGCAGAATCGCATAAACAGATATACAAGCTTCTTACTGGAATAGAAAATAGTAGACCATTGATAATACAAATACCATATTCTTTGGGTATTGGTTTAGGTATGGCAATATTTTTTAGCCATATAATTCCTAAAAAATATAGTAATGAACCTAGCCCAATGGAAATAGAAATGTATTCCTATAAAAAAAGTATTAATGAATATTTGTTGAAAAATGAAAAAAATACAGAAGAAGATAATTAAAGTTGGTGAGATAACTTGATTAAAGAAATTCTATCTGCTTTTATAGGATTGTCAGAAGGAGTTATCGTAGGAACTGCTTTGGTAGCATTTATTACTTTATTAGATATTGTACCAAGGCTTGCACAATTAACCAGTACAGAAGGTTCAATAAAGCTGTATGAAAGGGTTATTGTCTTTAGTACTACATTTATTGCTTTAGCTAATGTACTACAGTTAAATATAAATATTGCAAAAATATTTTTGATCATTATTGGAGCCGTAATGGGTGTGTTTATAGGTTTATTAGCAGCTGCACTTACAGAGGTTACAAATGTTATACCTGTATTAGTTAATAAATCTCGATTAGGATCATATATAAAATATATATTTTTCTCAATGATAAGTGGAAAGGTAGTAGGTTCTTTAATATATTGGATGTTTATTAGTAAATAAAAAGGAGGCAGTGTCCCATGGAAAAAAGCTATTTTAAAAATATAGAAAGTGATCCTTTATTATTTCAAAATATAGAAGATGAACATGGAAGGCATCAAATGGAATCAGTTATTGTATATAAAGATATATCAGATAATTGTTTGAAAAATTGTTTAGATCAACTAAAGAATTAAGATGAAATATGGAGTGTGGTGAAATGGAGAATAAAAAATTAGAAAGTTTGAATAAACAACAAGAATATAATGATTATGTTAAACAAAAAATACCTAAACCCACATATTTAAAAAATTGTTTTTGGGCCTTTGTAGTGGGGGGGCTGATTTGTGTGTTAGGACAATTTATTAATAATATATTTACAGATATAGGTTTTTCAAAGGATAATGTAGCTACAATTACACCTGTTTTATTAATATTTTTAAGTGCATTTCTAACAGGTATAGGTGTGTATGATAGGATAGGTAGATTAGCTGGTGCTGGTTCAATAGTTCCTATTACAGGTTTTGCTAATTCTATAGTATCTCCGGCCATGGAGTTTAAAAGAGAAGGTTATGTGATGGGAGTAGGGGCAAAAATGTTTGTTTTGGCAGGACCAGTTTTAGTATATGGCATAAGTTCATCTGTGATAATAGGTTTGATATACTACTTTTTAGTTTTTTAGGAGGGTAAAATAATTGGCGACAAAAAAAATAGGAAAACAGACAGTTAAGTTTAGCAATCCTCCCTCAATAATAGCAGCATCTACAGTTGTAGGTCCTAAGGAAGGAGAAGGACCTTTAAAAGATTATTTTGATAATATCTTAAATGATGACTTGTATGGAGAAAAAAGCTGGGAGCTTGCAGAAAGTAAAATGCAAAGAGAAGCAATAAAAGATGGAATACAAAAAGCAAACTTAAATATTAGTGATATGGACTATATGTTTTCAGGAGATCTACTAAATCAACTTATGTCTGCAACATTTGCAGCTAGAGATTTAAAGATACCATTTTTTGGATTATATGGTGCCTGTTCAACTATGTCAGAAAGTTTAAGTTTAGGAGCAATGATTATAGATGGAGGATATGCTAAAAATATCGTAGCAGTTACATCTAGTCACTTTAGTTCAGCTGAAAGGCAGTACAGATTTCCATTAGAATCTGGTAATCAAAGACCTTTAACAGCACAATGGACTGTAACAGGATCAGGAGCGGCTATAGTATCTAGTAGTGGAAATGGACCTAAAATAACCCATGTGACCACAGGTAAGGTAATAGATTTAGGAATTAAGGACGCTAATAATATGGGAGCTGCAATGGCCCCTGCAGCAGTAGATACTATATCTATCCATTTCCAAGATACAGGGTTTAGTCCAGATAGTTACGATTTGATTGTAACTGGTGATTTGGGTGCTATTGGAAAAGAAATTTTAGAAGAAAAGATGCTTGACAATGGATATAATATGGCCAAGGTTTACAATGATTGTGGATTACTTATATTTGATAATGAGCTTCAAGATACCCACTCTGGTGGAAGTGGATGTGGATGTTCCGCTTCAGTATTTTGTGGTTATATATACAAAGAAATGAAAAAGAAGAATATTAATAGAGTCTTATTAGTTTCTACTGGTGCATTACTATCCACCACAAGCTCTCAGCAGGGACAATCAATACCTTCAATAGCCCATGCTGTTACCATTACTAATGATATTAACTAGGAGGAATTAAGATGGATTTCGTAAGAGCTTTTCTTGTTGGTGGGAGTATATGTGTAATAGGGCAATTGCTTATGGATGGAACAAAGTTAACTCCAGCTCATGTACTTGTGCTTTTTGTCACTTCAGGAGCAGTATTAACTGCACTAGGGATATATGAACCTATGGTTAATTTTGGTGGAGCTGGTGCTACAGTACCATTACCAGGCTTTGGCTATGCATTAGCTAAAGGTGCAATAAATGCTACTAAAGAAAATGGAATGGTTGGTGTAATTACTGGTGGCACAAAGGCCGCTGCAGGGGGCATTGCAGCTGCAATATTTTTTGGGTATTTAATGTCAGTGATATTTACACCAAAATCAAAAAAATAGATTAGAAGGGAAACTATGGATAATAAAAGAAAATTTAATATTAATTAAAAGAGACTCCTAGGAGTCTCTTTTAATTAATCAATACTATCAATTACATCATCGTTGTTATCTTCATTATCATCTTCATCACCATCTTGGTTAGAAGGATCTTCAGTTACAGGAGTATCTGAATTATCATTTGGAAATTCGAACCCTGGTATAGGAAATGGAAAGAATCCATCATCAAATGGGTCATAGTCTAACTCGCTGTGAACATCACACTCTTCAGTAGGTGCTTCATATATATAGTCTTTTGGTACAATATTATTGTTTTCCAGAGGATCATAAGGAACAGGTCTTCTAATAAATACACGTTTTTCTATTAAGCTAGTAGGACAATACTCTGTAGCTAGTTTGTTTGTTGTAGTATCTATCTCAACCTCAACATGAACATCATCAAATTCCTTAGGCTCAGTTCCTCTAATAAAATATTCGCTTCTCGCTGTGCTACCTCTAGGATCTAGTCTTGTTAAATCTGTTGCACGCTTACCAGATTCTGTATCTATTACTACGGAAATGATATCTTCTGGTTTTTCAAAGTTCTTTGGAGGAAGTCCTTCATGTACTTTGGACATTATAGTACTCCAAAGCTGAGCACTTTTTGAACTTCCACTATCCAGCCTCATTTGGATATCATTTCCTATCCAAACTCCACCTACATAGTAAGGGGAGTAACCAACAAACCATGCATCATAGTTATCACTTGTAGTTCCAGTTTTACCAGCAACAGGAATTGTTGAATTATTTGGATATATCTTAGCTCTGCCACCTGTTCCAGCAGTAACTCCGCCTTTCATCATATCCGTAATAATAAAGGATACTTGAGGACTTACCACGCGGTTTTTATAGCCTGTATTTTCTAATATAATATTTCCTTCTTTATCAGTTACTTTAGTAAAAGAAAGAGGTTTAATATATACACCTTCATTTGCCAAAGAAGCATAGGCAGCTGTCATTTCTAATGGGCTTACACCTTTTGTCATACCTCCAAGACCCATAGCAGAAAGGTTTGTATCTGTATAGCTACCAGACTCACTTATAGTAGTTACCCCCATTTTTTTAAGATAATCAATAGAGGTAGATACACCTATTTGCTCTACAATTTTTACAGCCATTACATTCATAGACCACTGAACACCTTCACGCAATGTAGAAAGACCCCAGTAATCATTGTAATAGTTTCTTGGCCATAAATTACCCTTGTTATCATAGAAGGGAATATCATCAACCACATCAGCAGCAGTCCAGTTATTATCTAAAGCTGGCGTATATACAGACAATGGCTTTATAGAAGAACCAGGTTGTCTAGGATTTAGTGCTCTATTATATAGTTTTTGCCCCTTAAAATCCCTACCTCCTATAAGAGCTTTTATTTCACCTGTTCTATAGTCCATAATAACCATAGAAGATTGAGGTTGAACGGCTTCACTTGGACTTATATTATAGTAGTCTTTTGACAAAAGTAAATTCCCATTATCATCTTTTGTAAAGACATTAGGATGAGAAGTTAAATATTCTTTATCAATAACTAGATTTTTATTATTATCATAATTCTTAAATTCAGCAGGGATTTTTATATTCCCACCTTTAGAAATTAATAATTGGTCTTCCTTGTTATACTTATAAACATCTTTAACAGCAGCTATAACACTTTTTAACTCATCGTTTTCATAGACAGGGGTAAAATCAAGTCGCTTACCAGCTAATAGTATAAGATTTTCATTTTCATCATACTTATAATCTGATTTAGGTATAACAAGCTGTTGTTCTGGATTTATAAGGTTTTCTTTTTTATATAATAAAATAGATGATCTGTTCTTATTTAAAATGTTTCCAGTTTTATCTTTTTTAACAACAAGATTAGGGAAATTTTTACTGTCCTTATAAGCTTCTTCAACAATCTTTTGTATATTCATATCTATAGTGCTGTAAATTCTAAGACCTTGATTACTAATCATATTAGAGGCTTCTTCTTCACTTATATCTAGCTCTTTAACTAATGCATCTTTGACATCATTTTTAACCATATCCACAAGATAATAAGAAATATCATTATTTTGTTTTACACCAGGTTTAATATGTTCTCGCAGATCTTCATTTAAAGCTTGTTGATATTCATCTTCAGTTATCATATTCTCATTTCTCATTATTTTTAAAACCAGTTGTTGTCTTTCTTTAAACCGTTCATCATATACTAATGTATAAATATCATCTTCATCATCTATAATGTAGTGCTTTTCAGGGTCTACATCTTCTTTGTATAGAGTTTTTATAGGAGAATACCTAGATGGATTTTTTGTAATTCCAGCTAATAATGCAGTTTCTGCTAAATCCAGCTCAGCTAAATCTTTAGAGAAATAAGTGAAAGCTGCAGCTTTTACACCATATGCACCTCCACCTATATATGCAGTATTTAGGTATGCTTCTAAAATTTGTTCTTTTTTAAGACTTTTTTCAAGTTGAAAAGCATAATAAGCTTCCTTTACTTTACGAGTCCATGTCTTTTCATTAGTCAGATAAAGATTTTTAGCTAATTGTTGTGTTATGGTACTGGCTCCCTGAACAGCAGAACCAGCCTTAAGATCTTCCCACAAGGCCTTTACTATCCTTTTAGGATTTACTCCACTATGTTCAAAAAAGTCCTTATCCTCAATAGCTAAGAAAGCATTTATTAAATCCTCTGGTATTTCATCATAATCTACCTTTTCTCTAAAATCATCACCTTGAACCTTTTCTATTAGCTCTCCATCAGAAGCAAATATAAAAGATGTTTCATTTAATAGGGAGTCAATATTAGATGGATCAATAGATTTTGCGGATTTTAAAGTGCCCATTACCATACCAGCGCCAGCCCCTGCTACCAAAAATCCAACTAATACAGTTATTATAATAAACCACTTTAATATAGAAAGGCCTCTTTTTTTATTGTCTTTCTTCTTTTTCTTATTTTTTTTATTGTTTGTTCGTTTATTTTCTTCTGTCAAAATAAATCCCTCCTAAGTTTTAAAGGAAAAGTTAATCTATAAGATAGACATACTCTAGCTAATTATAACATAAATGAATATGGATGTTAATCTATTTACTAATAGATAGGGGGTATAGTCATATATTGGATATAGAAGCAGATTTAAGTGATATATAGTAGAATTTAGAAGGAATTATAAAATTTGTGTAGAAATATATGTATATATATGAAAAAAATATGAGGGAGAAAATACATACAATGTCAGAGAGTTTTATTATAAACAGACTAGAGAATCTTGCAAAAAAACAAATTATATCTTTTCATGTGCCCGGACATAAAAATGGAAAGCTTTTAAAGAAATATAATGCAGAATTTTACTCTTCAAATATGATTTCTTTAGACAGTACTGAGCTGTCAGATACTGATAACTTACACGCTCCAAAAGGGATAATAAAACAAGCACAAGAAAGAGCAGCTCAAGTATTTAAAGCTGATCATAGCTTTTTTTTAGTGAATGGAACAACCTCAGGTAATATTTCAGCATTGATGACGGTTTTAAATCCTGATGATAAAGTTATTATTCCTAGGGATAGTCATAAATCTATTATGTATGGCTTGATTATGGGAGGTTATATACCTGTATATGTAAATCCTGAAGTTTCAGAAGAATGGGGGATACCCGCAGGAATAAAGCCAGAAAACATTGAAAGGGCAATACTAGAGAATCCTCAAGCTAAAGCTGTACTAATTACATATCCAAATTACTATGGAATATGCTCAGATATTACTACAATAGCAGAAATTGTAAAAAAATATAATAAAATTCTTATTGTAGATGAAGCTCATGGAGCTCACTTTATACTTAGTGATAAACTCCCTATAAGCTCTATTGTGGTGGGAGCAGATATAGTAATGCAAAGCACTCATAAAACACTACCAGCTTTTACACAAGCTTCAATGCTACATGTGAAATCAGACAAAATAGATATTAACAGGTTAAGGACTATGCTTATGATGAATCAAAGTAGTAGTCCATCATATTTACTAATGTCTTCTTTAGATGTAGCAACAGATATAGTAAAGAACCACGGATCTGAACTAATGAATAGTCTTTTACAACAAATAGCTTACTTTAAATCAGAGCTTAAAAAAATTCAAGGAGTTAATATAATTGATGAAAAAATAATAGGTAAGCAAAGCATTAAAGATATAGACAAAACAAGATTAGTGATAAATATGACACAACTTGGAATTAGTGGGATTGAGCTTAGTAAAATCTTAAGAGCGATATATAATATACAAGTAGAAATGGCTGATATAAACAATATAGTAGCAATTGCATCTATAGGTAATAGTGCTGATGATATAAAAAAACTATTAAAAGCAATAAAAGAAATAGCTAACAAAGAAAAAAGGAAATATATTGATGCAAAAGTATCTTCATTTAAATATCTAAATCCTTGTATTTCTATGCCTCCTAGAGAAGCATGTTTTTCTAAAAAGGAAAATGTTGTATTTAAAAATAGCTTTGGAAAAATTAGTGGTGAATATATTATTCCATATCCTCCAGGAATACCAATTTTGTGCCCGGGTGAGATTATATCAAAAGAAGTTATACAGTATGTATTTGATTTGAAAAAATACGGTGTAGAAATAATAGGTATGGAAGATGAAAAGCTAGATAGAATCAAAGTAATTAAATGAATTTGATAAACTTACCTTTAGCCAAAGTCGTAAAGGAGGGAATTTGTTTTTGTAAACTAGCTATAGATAAGATAGAAAATAAGTATATATAAATATAACAAGGAGGAAAAAAATGTTTTTAATAGAAGCTTTAGTCAAAATACTTATGGTAATGGGTGTACTGGTATATTTTAATATTAATAATGCAGTGATTTTTATTGCTATTGCAGCTGTTATTCTTACAATTGACTTAATACTACACTTTGGAAGAAAAAAAGATGATTTAAAAGAAATTATCTTGGCAATAGAAGAAGTTGCAAACGGAAATCTTTCTAAAAAATTCGTTACAAAAAATAAAAGATTTAAAAAAGCAGCTCAAAATTTAAATACCATAGTTGAAAATTATAGAGGAGCATTAGCACAGATAACATTAAGTTCTCAAAACTTAATAAGTGTAACTAAAAAACTGTCGGTTGCAACAGGTGAGACTAGTAAAGCAGTGGGTGAAATAGCTAAAACTATAGAGGAAATAGCTTCTGGAAATGCCGAACAAGTTGACATAACTAAAAACACTTTTAATAAAAGCGATAAATTAAAAGACATATCAAAAAACACATCTACAGTAACATTAAAAGCAAAACAGCATTGTGAAGAAACAATTAAAGGATTTTCAGAGAGTAAAGAAACATTACAAGAGCTTATGTCAAGAATGATTGAACGAACTGAAAAAAACAAGGAACTATCCAATAAGACCAAAGTAATATCAGATAAAGTTGCTGAGATAAATAATATCATTGATATGGTTAAAAGTATTTCAAAAAATACTAATTTACTGGCATTAAATGCTGCCATTGAAGCGGCTAGGGCAGGGGAGGCAGGAAAAGGATTTGCTGTAGTAGCTGAGGAAGTGAAAAAATTAGCAGAAGAGTCTGGTGATGCTGTAGAAAAAATCGGACAAATGTTAAAAGACTTTCAATCCAATATATATCTTTTAATTGAAAACATAGATGATGGAATTGAAGAAGAACAAAAGGATTCAGATAAGGCAAATGCTACACAGATGTCTTTTGAAAATATGAGGGGCTGGTTAAATGAAATAGAAAAAGCTATTAAAGAAGCATCTAAAGAAGTAGAAAACCAGCAAGAAGAAGTAAATCAAATAAATAAATATCTTGAAGAAATAAGTAATATTTCTGAAAGTACTGCTGCAGCAACGCAACAGGTTTCTGCAGCAACCGAAGAACAAACAGCTGTTATAGACGAAATATCTGATGAAGCTTTATCATTGAAAAATATGGGAGAAGAACTAGAGAGTATTATAGAAAAAAATTCTAAAATTAGAATGAATCAAGAAAGCTTAAACAAAATAAAAAAGAGATGTATAGATTATTTAGTAGATCTTTCAAAAAAACCAGAAGTGAAAAACTTAGATCCAAAAGTACAAGATGAATTGTTTAAGAAAATATCTAAAGAAAATCCTGATATTCCAATTATTTTTACATATACACCTGATAGTTATAGAATTGCTTGCAGTAGAGATGATATACCTGTTACAGATTGCAGAAACAGACCTTGGTTTATAAAAGCTATGTCTGGGGAAGTTTATGCATCAGAACCATACATAGCAGTTGATACAAAAAAGGTTATTATGACTGTAGCAACTCCTGTATATGGAAATAATAATGAAATAGTTGCTATATTAGGAGTAGACATTGAAATAGAAAGCTAAGATTATATGGAATGTTGGCTTTTTCAAAATTGGGTAAAACAAATAAATGTGGAAATTTCCACATTTATTTGTTTTTTTTACACCTTTTTATAACCATGTTTGTGTTTAACTTTTGAAATAACTTATCAAATTCTTCATTTTCGCGTTTAATATATACAATGCAAAGGGAACGAAAAAGTTTTATGTACCATTCTATTCCCTTTCACTCCCATTTCGTTCCAAGATTGATTTATAATAGAAATTCTATGCTATAGTGAAGATGTAGTAAGTTCTTACTAGGAGGTGAGATTTTATGAATAAGATTACTAGAGCTTCTCCAAAAGAAAGTGACTGAAGGATATCTGCGAAAGCCCTAGGAAAGCATAAACAAATAATTATCTTAACAGTCACTATAAGATTATTTTACCACAAATATAGAGACAATAGATTATAAATTTTAAGAATACGAGGTGGTTGAATATGATATTAATTACATTTATCGTAGTATTTATATTTGGAATAGTGTTTTCAGCTATGGGAAATTCAATAAATATGGGAATTCAATTCAGCGTTATTTACGCAGCAGCTATTTTTGCTATGTACTGTTATGAAATAATAGACAAGCTAAATGATTTACTAAAAAAAACTAACAAATAATTCTACAGCAATTAACCTGTAATTTATGGGTAAATCTCAATAAAACAAAGTTATCTATACTACAAATAACATTGTGTTTTCTTGGCACACCCTGTCCCTAACCAGAAAATATCTTATGATATAATAAAGTGTCTTTAACTTTTAAATATAAACTTTTACATTTTAAACTATAAAATGAGGTGTGATTATTGATTCCAGGAGATATATTAATAGACTTTCTAAATAGCACAGTAGTTTTTTTATTAGCCATAATTTTTATCATTATATTCTGGGATTGTCGAAGACAAGGTATTAAAGTGTTTTCAGCAATAATTTGGGGGCTTATTGGCTCAATGTTATTTCCACCTTTAGGGTTAATTATTTATATTTTTTATCGAAAAAAGAAATGGTTATCATAAATTATAAAGTCATGATAATTCAGCCAAGGGGCTAAGGTACTGAAAAGGTTAATAATATACCTATTTCACTAATAGGTTATCAATTATGATGGGGACACTTCAAAATGTCCTTTTTATGGTGTTTAGATTTATAAGATTGTAATTGTGGGAACAAAATTGAGATTAAATTGTCATATATATAGGTACATTATTAAAAGAATAGGAGGAAAATATGCTAAACATTCTTGTAGTTGAAGATGATCCAGTAGAGAGAAGGAATTTAGTTAGAATGCTTAAAGATTTGAATAAAGATATAAAAATATTTGAAGCTACTGCAGGAGAAGAGGCGATAAAAATATTAAAAAGAGAAACAATAGAACTTTTCTTTTTGGATATTGAACTTCCTGATATTTCAGGTTTGAAAATTGCAGAAATTATTAGAACTATTCCTAAATATGAATTAACATATATAGTATTTATTACTACTCATATTCATTATCAGCTTGAAGCCTTTAAGAATTATCATTGTTATGATTTTATTGAAAAACCATATAAGAAAGAAGAACTATTTAAAATATCTGATCGATTAATAAGGGGAATTAAGAATACTGATTTAAAAAATGAAGCCATACGATTTAAAACTAAGAACTGTATTTTAAAGATATTCATTAAAGATATTTTCTATATTGAGTCTCAAGGGAAAAGATGTGTAATTCATACAAAAAATAACCAACATACTATTTCCAATATTTCCATGAAAAAGATATTGGAAAAAACAGCAGATTACAATTTTATCCAAACTCATAAATCCTATATAGTTAATATTGAAAATATTTATCAAATAGAAAAACATGAAAAAAACTCATGGGCAGTTTATTTTAAAGACTACCAGTTTCAGGCATATGTAAGCAATAATTATAAAGAAAAAATTTCAAAACAGATTCTCTGTTAGACTATAGAAAAAGGGGGACTTAAATGCAATGGCATGAAATATTTATTCTTTCCATACTGGAGATTATATCAATATTATTAGTTTGGGGTAAGTTGAATAGTAAATTATGTCATATTGAAAAAAGAAGTTTTTTAGTAATTATTATCACTTCAATAATTGCTGTAATCTTGGATATGAATGATGTCAATTTAGGATTTGTTGTTATTTTTGCAGTATTGTGCTCAATGATTATGTCCTTATATAAGGTTTCCTTTAAAGATACAATTTTTCAGTTTTTTACTGTTCTGATAATGGTTTTAAGTATTCAATTTGTATTTACCTATATTCTATCAAGTCTTATAGATACAATGAGCTATTCATTTATCAATGGTCTCTATGTTAATATTGCTACACTCATGGTGTGTATTATTATTCGAAGATTTGTTGTATTTGATAAGATAAATCAATATTATTTTAAATATCGATACTATATGATAACAATCATAATTAATATTGCAGGCATAGTTTTGGTTCTTATGTATATGTGGCAGCTTAATAAAGACTTTGTATGGAATTACATAGCATATTTACTGATAGTAATTATTATTTGGGAAGGATTGAATATATTTTTTTTATACCAATCCATACGTATAAAGCAACAGCAAGCAACTATTTATATTCACGAAAAATATATACCATATTTAAAAAATATGGTATATGAAGTAAGGCAAAGGCAGCATGATTTCAAAAACCATCTCAATGCCATCTATGGATTGGTACAAATAGAAGATGACCAACAAGCTAAGAAAGAAATGGGGCAGTATATAGAGTCTTTAATTGATGGAATAAAATCTACAGATAGATTGCTTAATATAAAGAATTATGTCTTAAGTGCAATTATTTATAGCAAGAAGACTTTAGCAGAAGGAAAACATATTTGTTTTGATGTTGAATTCCAAGATGAAATACCAGAGTATCCCTTAGAGAAGCATGAGCTTGTTGAATTGCTGGGCAACCTGTTAGATAACGCTATTGAAGCAGTTGAAGCAAACAATAGTGCTGATAATGGCAAAATAGTTTTAACAATTGGAATAGAAGATGATTACAAAGTGATAGTAGTCAAAAATACAGGAAGAACAAACCTAGAAAAAAATATCGACAATATGTTTGAAAGAGGTTTTACAACAAAGAAAGGAAAGCACCGAGGTTATGGTTTGTATAATGTAAAGAAGATAGTGGACTATTACAGCGGCACCATAGAGCTTTCCTTTGAAGAAGAATATACAGTTTTCAAGATATTACTTTAATAAATTTTTAGGACATTTTGGCTCTCCCCATAGAAGTATTGACCCTGAATTTGCAATTAAATCTGAAGTAGCAACAAACATAGCGGCAATAGAAAATAAAAATGAATTAAGTATCAAAGATCTATTTTTCATTGGTGCACCCCCTTTCTTATTATTAATTGGAGTGCCTGTAGACAGATTGTCCATATACCAGACACAAAAAAGGTATTGTTATATATATAAATAAACTCAAATAGAACATAAACACAAAGTAGTGTAAAGAAAAGGGATAGATGTTTTAAAATCACTTTTCTTTTTTTATTTAAAATTGGTCTAAATCTTGAAGCCATAGGGGAATAAAGATAAATAATAAGTACGCTAAGTATCATTAATATAGTCGCCATATTTATAGTCATATTGAATAAATATGGAAGTATTAAAACAGCTAAGGCAAAGAAAGATAAACTTACTATAAAACATATTACCCCACTTTCAAAGTGCAATCCTCCCGAAAAAATTCTAATCGGCATTAATAAACAGAGGCAAAACAAGAACAAAGATATTTTATCAAATAAAGAAAAGACTATTAGGAGTACTATAAATTTTATTAATTCATTCCATATGACAGTCATAGCATATTTCATTTTACGAATATCCCCATGAGATAAAAGCTTTTCTTTATAAATCTTATAGGCAAAGATATCAATAAAACTATGCACTTTCAAATCACCTCAACTTCTTTTAATTCAATAGGATAATAACATAGTTGTAAATTATATACAATGCAAAGGGAACGAAATGGGAGTAAAAGGGAACGAAAAAGTTTTATGTACCATTTCGTTCCCTTTTACTCCCATTTCGTTCCAAAATTGATTTATAATAGAAATTTTATGCTATAGTGAAGATGTAGTAAGTTCTTACTGAGGAGGTGAGATTATATGGATAAGACTATTAGAGATTCTCCAAAAGAAAATGACTGAAAGATATCTGCAAAAGCCCTAGGAAAGCATAAACAGATAATTATCTTAATAAGGAGGAAAAACGTGTTTAAGATAAGATATCCATGGTTTTTGATATTTTAATTGTTTTTACAGTTTACAGTTATATATATGGAAAAAACAAAAGTTAAAGGGAGGAATAGTTAAAATGAAAAAAATAATGAGCTTAGTAGTAGCTTTATTAATGGTATTCGCTTTTAGTGCTAGTGCTTTTGCAAATAGCGATACTCAAAAGGTTCAAAAGGTTAAAATAAATGAGTATCAAATGTTAAAGGAATTGTCTAAAAAGTCAGAGTCTGAGATGAAAAAGCTTGGATACAGCAGTAAAGATGTTGAAAAGATAAAAAACCATGAAGAAGAATATGTAAAACATTTAAAGAAATATGCAGAATTAGATGATGAGAGCCTTAAAAACTTAGGATATTCTTCGGAAAAAATCCAAATGTTAAGAGTATATGACGGTTCAGAAGCCCAAACACTAGCTCTTGGTGCTGAGGTAAATATACAATTAACAATTGATTATGTAACTTGGTCTGAGTCCCAACAACGTACTAATGCTAGATTAGAATACAACTATGATTGGGATGGCGTTCCGCTAGTTAAAATGACTGACCTCGTTGCTGTTTCCTGGAATAATTGGGTAATCAATGGAAAATATGCAGTTACAACATACAAACATATATATGGTACACAACCAGATATTTATGATAATCCTACATTTGTAGAAAATGATGGTCCAGAAGTCTATGGAGCAGGATATGAAATTGAAATGACAAAGCAAGATAATTATTATTGGGCTCAGTCTGGACAGGGGATTTTTACATTATATCATAATAACGGTAGAGAGGATTTATCGGCATATGTAGCCTATGGTCACTTTGGTGTGTCATTAACTCCTTCTTTCTTCATACCTGGTTTTGGTGCGATAGTATTCGATCCTGATACAACTCAAGAAGATGATGACCAAGCTTTTATGGAATGTGAAAACTAAGTCTTAAAAATGAATTTTTCTATAAATTTTGAATTTAGGCTTATATGGACCTGTCTTTTACAGGGATCATATAGGTCTAAATCTATATTTCAACAGAACTTATAAATTATCGATGATATAATATTGATATTAAAAAAGGTAGAAGGTTTGGGTGAATGACAACTATGTATAAATATATTAAAGTTATTTTTATTTCAGTAATTAGTATTTTCCTATTAAGTTTAACAATAAATTATACATTATACAAGGAAGCTATTAATCAAAATAAAGTTGAAACTAATGTTGATGAAAAAAGAAATTTAGCAGAGTTAAGTCTAAAAGATGATAAAAAACTTAATGAAATTGGTTTTTCTAACGAGAACATAATTAGTATTCGTAATATAGCCCTTGATAAATTATCGTTGAGGGACATGTTGAAAGTATTCTTAAATAAAGAAATTCAAGAAGAGAATATAACGTACTTAACATATACTAATGAATCGGAATCCATGAAAGGAGATGAATATGTTAGCCTATGGATAGAACCGATAGAAGCTATTTATAACCATAGAGAAGAAAGAACTTATGTTAAACTTTATTATACCGCAACTATAAAAAAACCAACATTTGCACAGAATAAAGGGCAATATATACTTATGAATGACGAATGGCTTAATTTGTTTGGATATTCTAAACTTCATTATATATCTAAGAACGGAGAAAAGAAATTTGAGTATATTGGTAACAGTCTTATTAGTGGAGTTGATGTAGACTTCAATGTTAGAAAAACTTTGCAAGGGAAGACCTTTTATTTAAAAGACATTTCTGGCGTTCTAATAGCAAAAAAAAGTGGGTACTCTGATATATCAAATTATAGCGAATATAAATATCAAAAATTTTTTAGGGATAAAAAACCCGGACAGAATTGGGCAAGGTTTTCGATTTTAAAAGGTTTTAATTAATATGTAGTTAAATTTTGGATGATGTGACAAAGGGACAGGGAGAAAGTGCTAAAAAATTTGTTGCTATAGAATTAAATTAGTATAATAAAGCTTTTTCTCTGCCATTTAACAAGCTAAACATCTTATATGAGCAAAGAAAACCCTTTTAAAGGCAAATAATGTTTTAGAGGTTTTTTTAAAATAAACGTTTCCTTCCAATCAGATATCCTAGGATACTTAATGTAATAGGTATTAATAGAAATAAAAGAATATAAGTGTCCCACTATGGAACAAGGGGACAGGTTTGTTGTCCCACCTTGTTAATATAGAATTCGATGTAGACAATAAACCTGTCACTCTGTCCCTCTTTAATAATTTGTTATTTCGAATAGAGTAGTTAAATTGAGAAAAAAATTCTAAAATAAAATAAAAGAAAACCACTAAAAGTACTGTTTTAAAATACTTTTAGTGGTTTTCTTTTATAGAACGCTTACTTCCTATCATATACCCTATAATACTAAATAACATTGGTATTATTAAAAATAATGGAATATACACATATTGACCTCTTTCTAAAAAATACATCAACGCATATAAAGGAATTATGTTTAATATTCCTAAAAATATTGGAAAGCTAAATGGCTGACTAGATGATAATACCATTATAAAAAATATCCCCGCCAGTCCTAAATAGCTGATTGTAAATATAATAGATTTATAGTTTTTATATCTTCCATTAAAGAAACCAAAGATAAACCAAGACACTAGAAATAAAAGAGTAGCTATAATATTTAGAATGGAAAGTTTACCAGGGTCTATGGAATTTGGGAGATTAATAATTGTAGCAATTATTGTTATTATCATTATAAATACAATGCTATGCCAAAATTTAAAAGAATAATTTTCAAGCATATAGATCACCTTTTCATAATCATATTTTGCATTTATACTATATAATATGCACTAAATAAATAATATGAGCAGCCAAAGAAAATGCCCCAAGGGGTGTGAATGTATATGGGACAAATTATTTTATTTATAAACCTTATAAGCAAAGATATCAATAAAACTGTGCATTTCAGGCTCACCCTAACCTCTTTTGGGACAAGGGGACAGGTTTACTGTCCCGTTTGAATTATAAAAAAAAATCTTATCTCTAGTAGAGATAAGATTTTTTTATAATTATATTATTTATGAAAATCAGCGTATAAGCCTTGAACAGTTGGGGCTAATTTAGCAGTGGGTAGTATAATACCTACAGTATTGCCATCCCAAACTACATCTTTAACTGGAACATTAGATTCTTTAACATAATTATTTATTGTTTTTTCTACATCAGCTTTTTTATCTTCATCAAATGCGATGTAGAGTTGTCCCATAGGTTCAGTAGCACCTTCTACTTCAAACTCTTTTTCAAGAGCCATTCCTATTATTGTGTGATCTTTTTTAGTTGTTTCTCCAGAGATTAGAGTACCTTCATTTTCAGAGAAAGTTGAACGAACTCTTGTGGGAACATTAAAGTTTTTAGCAGTGGCAACTGCTCTTGGATGAATAACCTTAGCACCATTATAAGATAGGTTGTACATATCATCATAAGAAATAGCTGTTAAAAATGGAGCTTCAGGTACAACTCTTGGATCTAACTTTGCAATTCCTACAACATCAGTGAAAATATCAACTCTATCTGCACCTAAGTATCCACCTATGGCAACAGCAGCAGTATCACTACCACCTCTGCCTAATGTTGTAACTTCTCCGTCTTCAGTAACACCTTGGAAACCTGCTATAACTACAACTTTTCCATCTTTTAACTGCTTATCAATGGCAGCTGTATCAATGTTTAAGATTTCACTGTTGTTGAAGTTACTGTTAGTTAATATACCAGCTTGCCAACCTGTCATAGGTACAGCAGGTATATTATTGGTTTCAAGTAAATGAGAAAGTACAGAACATGAGATTATTTCTCCACAGTGCATAAGTAAATCTTTTTTCTTAGGATCAACATCAGGGTTTATTTTTTCTAAAAGCCCTATTAAAGTGTCGGTAGCATATGGATCGCCTGTTCTTCCCATAGCTGATACCACTACTACAACATCATTACCTTCGTCTTTACATTTTTTAACTTGTCCAAGTAGAGCCTTTTGTGCTTCTGGAGTTGCTACAGAGGTTCCACCAAACTTTTGAACTACTAATGCCATATTAGGGTATCCTCCTATACTAGATTTCTTTTTATTAATGTTTCTGCAATTTGAACAGCATTTAAAGCCGCGCCTTTTCTAAGGTTGTCAGCAACTACCCACATATTTAAACCATTCTTAACTGAAGGGTCTTTTCTAAGTCTTCCTACATATACATCGTCTTTTCCTTTAACATCAATTGCCATTGGATATGAGTTATTAGCAGGATCATCTACTACTTTTATACCTGGAGAAGCTTCTAATAATTTTATTGCCTTTTCAAGATCCATTTCTTTTTCTGTCTCAATATTTATAGACTCTGAATGACAACGATAAACAGGTATACGTACAGCTGTAGGTGATACTTGAATATTTTTATCAAGCATTTTATGAGTTTCATTAACCATTTTCATTTCTTCTTTAGTATAGCCATCCTCTAAGAAAACATCAATATGAGGAAGAGCATTAAAAGCAATTTGATGTGGATAAACACCATTTGTTAGTGGTTTACCGTTAGCATAATCTTTTGCTTGTTGATCTAATTCCTCTATAGCTTTTTGACCAGATCCAGATACAGCTTGATATGTTGAAACTACTACTCTTTTGATATTAAACTCATCATGAAGCGGTTTTAGAGCTACAAGCATTTGGATAGTTGAGCAGTTAGGATTTGCAATTATACCCTTGTTCCAATCTAAGTCTTGTGGATTAACTTCTGGAATTACCAATGGAACCTCAGGATCCATTCTCCAAGCACTACTATTATCTACAACAATAGCACCTTCTTCAGCAGCAGTAGGAGCTAAAGCTAAGCTTGCATCTCCACCAGCTGAGAAAATTGCAATATCTACATCAGTAAATGCACCTTTTTCTGCTACCTCAACTAAAAACTTTTCACCATTAAAAGTTACTTCTTTACCTTTGTTTGCAGGAATGTCTAATGGCTTTAGTTTATTCACAGGGAAATTTCTTTGTTCAAGTGTCTTGACCATTTCTCGACCTACAACACCCATAGCTCCAACTACAGCAACATTATATTTTTTCATAATAATCCTCCTCATTAATTTTTTATTATTTATTAATAAACAACCATTTTGATTGGCAGTTCAGTTAAAACATATTCATTAGCATTTGTACACACTTTATCTATTATTCCAAAAAAACAAATAGTTTCGATTCCTCTTTATCATTATCTTACCCCCACTAAAGTAGGGGTATACATTAGAAAATTATAAATTACATTGCCAATTTAGAAATAATACCAGTCCTACTATTAACATTCATTTTTTTAGAAATATTTTTCATATGTTCTTTAACAGTATATATACTTATAAATAGCTTATCAGCAATTTCTTTATTACTTAACCCTTTACTTACTAGGGAAACAATCTCCTTTTCTCTATTAGTAAGGTTGTACTTTTCTTTAGTATAATTAAGTTTATTCTGCATTCTATTAAACCAAATTTTATTATAAATAAAGACCATATAATAATTTTCAACCATATTATCTTGATTGACTATAACTGTAGGAACTACTTCTACAATAAAAGACTGAAATGTTTTATGAAAAGCAGTATTTTTAAAATAGTTATTTTCCATGTTATTGCTATTTTCGTGATCTACTATAGACTTAAATTCGTTAATTGCAATGTTAATATCATAGCTTTCTGTTAAATCATTGCAATAGCATACTGCTAATTTATTATAATTAATTAATTGAAAATCTTGTGAAAGCATTATAAAACCAAAATTCATATTATCTTTATTTTTATTAAATATATTTAATTCATATTTAGATCTTCTATTTTCTTGAATGGTTTTATACTGAGATGCTAAAATTTTACTCAAATAATCACATATTTCTTTATCTTTTTTTGTAAAAGCATCTTTATCTATCTCACGAAGGATTCTAATGCCATCTCCATTTTCGTTTAATATCAAAAAAATATCATAAAAGGAGCGGTTATTAAATAATAAATTTTGTGAACCAATACTTTGTAATGGTTTTTTTTGCAAAATATCACTAAAAACAATTGCTTGACCAGGATTTAATTTATAATTATGCTTTATTAGTAGGTGGTGAACTATATCTCTATCTTTGTATTGATTAATATAATCATTTAGAGGTTTCTGGTCAACATTGTAACTAAAAGTTTTTTCTAAATGTCCAGTATCAGAATATTTAAGAAAGGCGCTATGATTAAAATTGAAAACACTACTAATTAAACTTAAAACATGTCTTTCAAAATCATCTGTAGATGAATTACTACTAAGTAATAGATTGAAGCGAGCTAGATTTTTATAATCACTGTCAGTTAGTATATCGCTTAAGAATTCATTCATTTTCTCACCTCAGTTTTTCTATTTTAGATACTCTTGTTTTATCATAGACATAACTCTCATTGAGTAAAAATGATTTCCATACTTTTTACATTCCCTTAAAGTGCCCTCATAAACAAAATTTTCTGTTTCATAAAGACGTATTGCATTTTTATTTTCCTCAAACACATCAAGCCATAATCTATGACAATTTAGATTTTCAAAACATAATTGTTTCACTAATCTTACAGCTTTCCTACCATAGCCCTTACCTTTTTCATTGATTGTAATTCTTGTAAGTTCTATTGTTTCATGGGGACTTTTAATACCTTCTAGAAGAATGTATCCTACAATTTTTTGTTGATCATTATCAACAATAGTTATATGTAACCAATCTTCATCCATAATTTTGTCAATATGCTGTTCCTTAGACCACTGATATACGAAATTTTTATTTTCTTCACTATGTTCAATTTTAATAACTTCATCTAAATCCTGTAATTCTGTAAAGCGAAAAGCTATATCAGTAGACTTGATAATAAAATTTTTCATAATAACCTCCATAATAAGACATAGTGGATTAACAACAAAATAAAAATACCCCACTTCACCATGACTAAGTAATGCAAAAGTTATGCCAATACATAGAAGTGGCAATATACCTGATTTTTCTAAAAATTATTATCATTTTGATAAATTTCATACATCAAGACGGTTTAGTTTTAAGTGGCTAGATATAGAGGGTAAATAGGGAAATTTGTCGATTATCAAAATGATAAAATAATTATCATTTTGGTATTATCATAAAAAAATGGGTATAAAGTGTGTTGGAATTAGAAAAAATACTTATTCTTGGTAACTACATACCCATTTATATTTAAATAATTATATTAAACGCTAATAATTTAAAAAACTTTATACTTCATTGACATCAGGAGATTGAAAGCTTTATAATAAAAGCCAATTACATAAAAGGAGGAAAAATTATGTCATTTAAAATAGTAGTTACAGATTGTAGTTGGAACAGTATAGAGGTAGAAAAAAAATATCTTCCAGAAGGTGCAATTGTAGAAGGGTATCAATGTAAAACTGAGGAAGAAGTTTTGGCTGTTTGTAAGGATGCTGATGCAATTTTATCTGAGTATGCACCTTTAAGTAAAAATGTACTTCGACAATTGAAAAACTGTAAAATCATATCTAACACTGCTATTGGTGTTGATAATATTGATGTTGATAGTGCCACGGAACTTGGAATTGCTGTGGCAAATGTACCTGGATACTGTGCTACTGATGTGGCTGAACATACAATGGCACTAATTCTTGCTTACAGGAGAAATATTGTTCGTTACGATAGAGCTGTTAAAAATAATGTGTGGGACTTAGAAAGTGCACCAGAGATGAGAAGGCTTACTGGGCAGGTGTTGGGTTTAGTAGGTTTTGGAGGTATATCACGAAATGTTGCTACTATGGCAAAAAGCTTTGGTATGAGGGTTGTTACCTATTCTTCAGTACCTAAAGAATTAACTGATTCATTTGAGGTTGATTCAGTAGATTTAGAATACTTGTTACAAGAATCTGATATCATATCATCTCATACACCTCTTAATGAAAAAAATAGAGCTTTTTTTAATAAAGATAAATTCAGTAAAACGAAAAAAAAGCCATTGTTTGTAAATACATCAAGGGGTGGAGTTGTAAATGAAGAAGATTTAATAGAAGCTCTAAATAATGGACAAATTTCTGGCGCGGCTTTAGATGTATTGGAAAATGAGCCTCCAGAATGGTCGAATAAGCTTTTAAGTATGGAAAATGTTATAATAACTCCTCATGCGGGTTTTTATTCAATTGAAGCTTTAGAAGAAGTAAGAAGAAGATCGGCTTTAAATGTAACTAATTTTCTTAGGGGAAATTATAAAAATGTAGATTTTTTAAATGAGGTGTAGATCTAGTTTGGACAACTATAAATAAAAAGTGATATAATGTTAAGAAATAAAATCTTAATATTATAGTTGGTGATAATTATGGAAGGAATTTTAAGCAAAATGAGAGATACACTTTATCAATATACCTTAGTTCTATCTCAAGTTCTAAAGGTTGATATTGATGTTGTAGACTCGGAGTTAAATAGAGTAGCTGGTACAGGTAGATACAAAGATACAATAGACTTGAATATATCTGAAGAAGGTTTTATATATAAAAAGGTAATTGAAACAGGCACAAAACAAATTATTACGAACCCTAGAGATAATGAAATATGTCGTTATTGTCCTAGAAAAAAGATATGCAATGAACTACTAGAAATGAGCACGCCTATAATCTTAGAAGGCGAAGTCATTGGAGTTATAGGATTTGTTTGCTTTACACATGAACAAAATGAACATATAATAAATAATTTAGAAACATTTTCAAAGTTCCTGGATCAAATTGCAGATCTTATTTCGTCTAAAGTGCAAGAGACTATAAAGTATGAAGACAATATAGTTATTATGGAGTTGTTAAATAGTATAATAGATAAATTTGAAGAAGGCTTTATAGTTTTTGATAAAGAAAATTCTATCTCTAATATTAATCCCACTGCCAAGAACATTTTGGGAATAGATATTAATACAGACCAAGATAATAATATAAGATTTTTTGAAACAGGAAGTAAATTATTAGAATATACTGAGTACAATCTCATCTGTAATGGGATGACCTTTGTTTTGGCTGGAAGAGTTTATAATCTAAATCTAGGTCACTACAATAAAATATTTATTTTTAGAGATGCAAACCAACTTAGAGAAAATGCTGCGGCATTAACTGCAACAAATGAAAATATAGGATTAGATAAAATCTTTGGAACATCTATAGAGATAAGAAAATTAAAAGACAAAGTACGAAAAGTAGCCAATTCATCATCTACTGTTCTAATAAGTGGTGAAAGTGGTACAGGTAAAGAGTTGTTTGCTAGAGCCCTGCATGAAGAAAATCGAAAAAAAAGTGGTTTTTTTGTAGCTGTAAACTGTGGTGCTATACCAGAAAATTTATTGGAAAGTGAACTATTTGGGTATGTGAAAGGTGCATTTACAGGAGCTGATGCAAAAGGTAAAATAGGAAAATTTGAATTAGCCAATGAAGGAACACTTTTTTTAGATGAAATAGGTGATATGCCATTATATATTCAAGTAAAATTGCTAAGAGCTTTAGAAGAAATGGAAATTGTTAGGTTGGGTTCAAATAAAACTATAAAAATTAATGCTAGAGTTGTGGCTGCCACAAATAAAGATTTAGAAAAAATGATAAAAGAAAAAACTTTTAGAGAAGACCTTTATTATAGGTTAAATGTAATTCCGTTACATATTCCTCCTATTAGAGAAAGAAAAATGGACATCTCGTTATTGGTTACTTATTTTATAGAAAAATACTCCAAGATCTTTGGTAAAAATGTAACGAAAGTTGAGAGCCAGTTTTGGAATTATGTTGAAAACTATCATTGGCCTGGAAATATAAGAGAGCTACAAAATACGATTGAATATATAATTAACATGATGAGTGACTCTGGAATAATAACAGCTGAGATGCTTCCCAATAAATTTATTAATGGTTTTGATAACTATGTAGTTGACGATTTAAACCTAGAAAATATGGAAAAACAAATAATAATGAAGGCTTTGGATACTTATGGAAATGAAGGAGAATCGAAACAAATCATTGCTCAAAAACTAGGTATAGGAATTGCAACCTTGTACAGAAAGCTAAAAAAATATAATTTATATTAAAAGCTCCTTTTGAACTTCAAAAGGAGCTTTTAATTGTTTAAAATTTAACTTTTGTAAACCCCTCTTTAGAGGAGTGTTAATTGATTTAATTTTCTGATATAGTTATAATTGAATTGGAAATAGTTTCAATTATATTTTTGTTGCAACTATTTTTGTTGAAGTAATAAGAAAGCAGGTGATATGTTTCAGTTTTGTGCTTTGACTTTTTTGAAAAATGCATCAAAATTTTTTTAAAAAAAAGGAGGCAACAAGATGTATGGATTTTTGTCGTTAGTTCCACCTTTGGTGGCGGTTATTTTGGCAATAGTAACCAAGCGTGTAATGATCTCATTATTTATTAGTGTTTGGGTAGGTGGATTGATATTTACAGGGGGAAACCCTTTTTCAGCAGTAGCAGTGTCATTCCAGTGGATGACAGAGGTAATAACTGATCCTTGGAATGCTGGATTCTTATTATTAGTAGCACTTTTAGGATCAGGAGCTGCATTTATGTACAAAATCGGTGGTTCTGATGCCCTTACAAAAGCTCTTGAAAAAAAGCTTACTAATGGTAAAAGAGCTCAATTATTAGCATATATATTAGGGGTAATAGTATTCTTTAATGACTATGTAAACTCAGTAATAGCAGGAAATGCATCCAAAGATGTAAATGCTAAATACAAAGTTTCTAGGGAAAAGCTAGCATATATACTAGATGCTACAGCTGCACCTATGGCTACAATAGGTCCAGTTTCAGACTGGATAGGATTTCAGGTTTCTCTTATAGCTCCAATATTTGTAGGCTTAAGCATAGTTGATGAAAAACCATATTTTGCTTTCTTGAAATCTATTCCATGGAATTTTTATTCAATTTTATCTCTTGCGGCAGTTCTTATGATTATTTTAGGAAAAGACTTTGGCCCTATGGCAAAAGCCGAATTAAGGGCAAAAAAGACAGGTCAGCTTGTTGCTGAAGGAGCTACTCCATTATCTTCAGTTGAATCAGATTTAGGAGATCCTCATACTACTAAAGCTAGTGTAATGAACTTTATATTACCATTGGTTACTCTTATAGGAATAGGAGTTTGGGCTATGTGGTTTACTGGTGGAGGAGCTGAAGGAAAAAGCTTAATGGATGCTTTAGCTGACACAGATGTAGCTGTAGCTTTAACTTGGGCAGCCTTTGCTATGACAGTTGTTGGTCTAGTCTTAGGTTTAAGAGTTGGTATGTCTATAAGTGATTGTGAAGAAACAATCCTTGCAGGTTTTAAAACCATGCTTCCTGCTATTGCTATAATAGTATTAGCTTGGTCAATTGGTACAGTTACTGACAATCTAGGAACAGCAGATTATGTTGTAGGCCTTACAAAGGGTTGGATGACAGCAGGCTTGTTACCATTTTTGCTTTTCGTCATATGTATGTTTGTGGCATTTTCAACTGGTACATCATGGGGGACTATGGCAATTATGACACCTATAGGAATACCGCTTGCATTTGCTGTAAATGGATTGCCATTAGTTTACATTGCCATTGGAGCAATTTTTGCAGGTGCTATATTTGGTGATCACGTTTCTCCAATATCAGATACAACAGTTATGGCATCTATATTTGCAGGATCAGATCATATTGCCCATGTTACAACACAGGCGCCATATGCATTAGTTACTGCATCTATAAGTGGAGTATTGTATTTACTATCTTCTTTTGTAGGAAACGGATTAATTCTTTTGATAGTAGGTCTTGTTGTACAATTTTTCTTATATAAATATTTAGGAAATAGCTATCAGAAAAAACACTTTACTGAAGAAGAAATTATGCTTTTAAATGATATAGAGGTTGAAGCAAAATAACAGGCAATAATGGAAGTACTACTTTAGAGGGGGGAGAATACTCTTTCTGAGGAATATGCATAAATGAAATTTTCAGTCATAATTAAGTTGTGGAATAATTAAAAGTTAGTGAATCTAAAGTGTAATCTTTTAGTCTTTTTACATGACATAAATGATTTTATGTGTATTTCCACCTTTAATTCTTAAAGGTGGAAATACTTGCGAAATATACAAAAACGGTCAGTATTTTAGCTTAATAAAGTTAAAATACTTAATTAAAGGAGGAAAAGAAATGTTAAGAAATGCATTACCAGAAATTAAAACTCAATTACCAGGTCCTTTGTCAAAAGTAGTAATTGACAAAAGAAAAGAAACACTTCCAAGAGGTATTGGATGCAGTGCTCCTTGTGTTATCAAAAGAGGAGAAGGAGCAATGTTTGAAGACCTAGATGGAAATATTTTCATGGATTGGGTTGGAGGTATAGGAGTACTAAATGTAGGTCATGCTCATCCAGAAGTTGTTAAAGCAGCTCAAGATCAGCTAGAAAAATACTTCCATGTTCAAATCAATGTTGTACATTATCCTGAATATATTAACTTGTCTGAAAAAGTAAGTAGCCTTGTGCCAGTTAAAGGTGACAAAAAGAAAACTATGTTTGTAAACAGTGGATCAGAAGCTCTAGAAAATGCTGTTAAATTTGCTAGAAGATTTACAAAAAGAACAGAGATTGTTACATTTACTAATGGATTCCATGGCAGAACATACTTTACATTAGCAATGACTTCAAAAGTTGAAAACTATAAAGTAGGTATAGGACCATTCCCAGGTGGAGTGTCTAAGCTTGAATTCCCATATATGTATAGAAGGCCTCTTGGACTTACAGAAGAGCAAGGTATGGCATACTATATTGAAAAATTAAACATATTCTTTAAAGAGCATACAGAAGCTGCGTCTGTGGCTGCTATTGTTGTAGAGCCAGTAGTAGGTGAAGGTGGATTCTTACCAGTGCCACTTGAGTATGTTAAAGCACTAAGAAAAGTGTGTGATGAGAATGGTATTTTATTAGTAGCTGACGAGGTGCAATGTGGATACGCAAGAACTGGAAAAATGTTTGCAAGTGAATATTGGGCAGAAATCGGATGTGCGCCTGATATCGTAACAAGTGCTAAATCAATAGCTGCTGGACTTCCATTAAGTGCTGTAACTGCAAGAGCAGAAATCATGGATGCTTGTGGACCAGGAGAAATAGGTGGAACTTATGGTGGTAACCCTGTAGCTTGTGCTGCATCTCTTAAAGTGCTTGAAGTTATGGAAAAAGAAGACCTTCCAGGACGAGCTATGGAAATCAACAAAATAGTTATGAAAAGATTTAACGAATGGAAAGAAAAATATGAAATGGTTGGTGATGTAAGAGGTTTAGGTGCTATGCTAGCTATTGAGTTTGTAAAAGATAAAGAAACTAAAGAGCCAGCAGCAAAAGAAAATAAAGCTATCATTGATGATTGTACAATGAACGGCTTAATTTTACAAGAAGCAGGTATTAGAGGAAACTCTATTAGATTCTTAATGCCTCTAGTTCTTACAGACGAGCAATTAAATAAAGGATTAGACATTCTTGAAAATGCTATGAAAAAGTTCATAAAATAATATTGGATTCTATGGTATAAGAAAGTTACTGTATAGGGGAAAATAAAACGAATTGACTATAATTAAATATTTTATATATTAATTTGTCAAAACTGGTTATTTTTCCCTATTTTTATTTTTGAATGAGAAAAAATAATGGACATCTTATTTTATTTGATATAAGATATAAAAGTAAAATTTATAAAGAGGTGAATCTATGGATATTTTAAAAGATATTGAAGTTTTAAAAGATGAATTGATTGCTTTGAGAAGAGATTTTCATAAGCATCCTGAAGTAGGATTTGAAGAATTTCGATCATCTGAGATTATTGCAAACTACTTAAAGGATTTAGGGTTAGAGGTGAAAACTGGAATAGCAAAAACAGGAGTTGTAGGTCTTTTAAAAGGAAAAGAGCCTGGAAAAACAATTTTACTTAGAGCCGATATGGATGCTCTTCCTGTGCTTGAAGAAAACGATGTAGAGTACAAATCAGTTTACGAAGGTAAAAGCCATGCTTGCGGTCATGATGGCCATATGGCAATGCTACTTATAGCTGCAAAAATATTAACTAAATATAAAGACAAGCTAAAAGGAAATATTAAATTTCTTTTCCAACCTAATGAAGAAGATGCTGGAGCAAAGTATATGATTGAAGAAGGGGTATTAGAAAACCCCAAGGTAGACGCTGCTGCAGCTATTCATGTATGGACACCAATTAAAAGTGGTGATATAGGGATTAACCCTGGACCTGTTATGGGATCCCATGATAACTTTAAGATAACAATCACTGGAAAAGGTGGACATTCATCTGCACCCCATGATTCTGTAGATCCGATAATTGCTGCTGCTGCATTAATCCAGTCAGCACAAGCTATTCAATCAAGAGAAATAAATGTTTTAAAACCAACTTCATTAATGTTTGGTAAAATTAATGCAGGAACTGCTCCTAACATTATTCCCGAAAAGGTGGAAATTGAAGGATCTATAAGATGTCTTTATGCAGGTGATGATAACAGTGAAGAGAAGCCGAAATTGAGACTTAAAAGAATGGTAGAGACTGTGTGTGATGTTTACAGATCTAAAGGTGAGATTGAATACTTCCCAAGTAGTTTAGCTGTAATAAATGATCCTAATCTCACAGAAATGTTTAAAGGGGAAGCTCAACAAATAGTAGATCGAAATAATGGAAATATTATTCCATATGTATGTATGGCAGGAGAGGATTTTTCTGAGTTTGGAATTAAAGTGCCTGCGGTTCTTACTTTTGTTGGTTCAGGAAATGAAGAAAAAGGATGTAGCTACCCACATCATCATCCTAAATTTAACATTGATGAAGATGTCCTTTCTACCGGGGTAGAGGTTCATATTAGAAATGTATTAAAATTTTTAAATAGTTAGTAAAATTTATCTGAAATTATCGGAATTTTCCATATGTTAATTCTTTAACTAAGTAGGGTTGCAGGCATGTATAAGGCATGCAATAAGATAAATTGAGGAGGAATGTAAGAAATGATGCCATTTGAAAGATCCGAATATGTCGGAAGAATGAAAAAGGTTCAAAAAAGCATGAATGAAAAAGGAATTGACGTTTTACTCATAACTGATCCTGCAAATATGTGTTATCTTTCTGGACACAATGCTTGGTCATTTTATGTACATCAAATGTTATTAGTAAGTCTTGATGATGAAATGCCTATCTTTATAGGAAGGTATATGGATGCATTTAGTGGAGTTGTAAAAACAACTTGGTTAGATGAAAAGCATGTAAGAGCATATCCTGATGTTTTAGTACACAATCCACCTAGCCATCCTATGGACTATGTATCTGAAGTTGTTAAGGAACTAGGATTAGATAAGAAAACAATTGGCTTAGAAATGGACAACTATTACTTTACTGCAGCTGCCCATGAAGCTCTTAAAAAAGGACTTCCAAATGCTAAGCTTGTAGACGGGGATCTTATAGTGAACTGGGTTCGTATTATAAAATCAGAAGCTGAGATTGAGCTTCAATTTAAAGCAGGAAAGATTGCTGACTTAGCTATGCAAGCAGCAGTAGATACACTAAAGCCAGGAGCTAGACAATGTGATGTTGCTGCAGCTATTCAATACGCTCAGGTTATGGGTACTAAGGAATTTGGTGGAGATTATGGAAGTATAGTTCCACTACTACCTTCAGGAGATACAGCAGGAGCACCACACTTAACATGGACTGATGAAAAATATCCTGATAATACAGTAGTTGCAGTAGAACTAGCTGGTATTCATCAAAGATATCATGCACCAAAAGCAAGAACGGTTGCCATTGGTAAGCCAAAACAAAAGGTGTTAGATGTAGCTAAAATAACTGTAGAAGGTTTAAATGCAGCTTTAGATGCAGCTAAACCAGGAAATACATGTGAAGATATTGAAGCGGCATGGAGAAATGTAATATCTAAGCATGGTATAGAAAAAGAATCTCGTATAGGATACTCAACAGGACTTAATTACCCACCAGATTGGGGCGAGCATACAATAAGCTTAAGACCTGGAGACAAAACTGTACTACAGCCTAATATGACATTCCACTGTATTCCAGGTATGTATTTTGATGATTTTGGAGTTTCAATTAGTGAATCCTTTGTTATAACTGAAAAAGGTGCTGTACCTTTCGGTAAGTTTGAGCGTAAGCTTATAATAAATGACTAATATGTAGTTTTAGAATAAAGTATGAATGGTGTGCAAAAGCTATCTAGTATGATGGTGTTTGCACACCACCATATAGAAATTGAAGTAGAATGAAAAAGTATTGAATAATTGTAATTTTAATTTAGTTATTTATAATATATTTAATGTGCTACTAAAAAGGAAAATCTTTAGCTATAATAATTATAATTTCATCATTTTTTCACCACGTATGTCATAAAATTTTACACGTTGTCAACAATTAATACAGTCTTATAGATGCTTTGCAATATTTTGTTTATATTAAAGAATAACCAAAAAATGATAAGTATGTAATGGCAATAATCTAGTGTTTGTAAAGCGTTTGTGGCATTATAATCCTTTGAATATTAGGTTGAGTATATAGCCTAAAGAAGAAAGACAATATAATAGAGAATAATCCATTAAGAAATAAAACTTAAAATGTTAATTATATTTACACTTTCATATACCTTGAAAACTTTTTACAATTTCTTAACAAATAGACTTAAAGATTGTTTTATCATCATAAGCATTGAAACATCAAGGGCTTGCCTTGAAATGCTACAAAAACTTAATGTGTATTTTCTGATTTGGCATAAGAATTGCTTTATTTAAACAAATGTATTCATTGTTTTATAACTAAAGTAAATGTGGTGTTCAAAAGTTAAGCAGTGTAATTACTAGAGAGGAGGTTAAGGAAGATTACAAAAAATATATTACCTATAAAAATGATTAAAAAATAAAAGTAATAAAGAGTATTATAGGTATAAATATATAGATTTGATATTACGGACTATAGCTAAATGGGAAAAGATATAGTAAAGGAGTGTACAATACTTTGAAATTTCTTAAGACAATTAACGAAATAATTAAAAGGCTTGAAAAATTAATTATTGCATATGGAGTTATAATTATATCTGCAATATTGATTGTAAATGTATTTACTAGACAATTTTTAGATTATAGTTGGAAAGCTGCGGAAGAAACAAGTCTTTTCTTTGTAGTAGCAGTAACATTCTTAGCATTGAGCTATGCAGCCAGAACAGGTAAACATATTGTTATGACCGCTGTACTAGATATAGTTCCTTTTAAGGTTAAGAAAGTAATGATGATTGTAAATTCATTGCTAAGTGTAGTTTTACTTCTTTGGATTGCAAGCTTATCTTGGGAATATGTTATGTATGTTAAATTAATGGGTAGGTTTACACCAGCATTGGAAGTACCAGCATGGATGACTGTTATAGTTATGCCTATAGGATTTTTCCTAGCTGCAGTTCAATATGCTATCACTTTTATTTTAAATATAAAACATAAAGATAAGCTTTATATGGGCTCAGAAGACACATATGGAAGTGGAGATATAGATACTTCGTTTTAAACAAAATGAAAATGATAGAAAGGATTGTATGCAATGATTCAATTATTACTAATTTCTTTGTTTCTATTTTTAATACTAGCTCTACCAATGTTCTTAGGTATGATAGTAGGACCTCTTGCTGTAATGATGCAGTACTTTCCAGAGTTTGATTTAACTAGGGTAGTTTCTCAGTTTGATGCTGGGGTTAAATCCTTCGTATTACTAGCTGTACCAATGTTTATCTTTGCAGCAGAAATAATGAGTGCTGGACAAACTGCTGAAAGACTATTAAAATTTGTTGGAAGTCTCGTAGGCCACTTAAAAGGTGGTATGGCAATAACTACTGCTGGAACTTGTACAATATTTGGAGCCATATCTGGGTCCACACAGGCCACTTTAGTAGCCATAGGTAGACCAATGCGTAAACAACTAGGGGCTTTAAACTATTCTAACTCTCATACAATTGGACTCTTAATGTCAGCTGCTAACATAGCTTTACTTATACCACCTAGTATTGCAATGATTCTGTATGCTGTTCTTGCAAAGGTTTCAGTTGCTGAAATGTTTATGGCTGGAGTTGGACCAGGGATATTATTATTTCTTCTGTTTTCAATTTATGAATACGTTATAGCCACTAAAAGTGGTATTACACCATTAAATAAGGCAACTGCCGCTGAAAGAGGAAAAGCCTTTCAAGAAGCTTTAATACCTTTAGGTTTTCCTGCTTTAATATTAGGAGGAATTTATTCTGGAATATTTAGTCCAACGGAAGCTGCGGCAATATCTGTTCTATATGCTTTCGTAGTGGAGAAGTTTATATATAAATCTATTTCTTGGAAGGATTTATATAATATAGCATTTTCAACTGGTTTAGTAACGGGTACAGTATTTATTCTATTATCTGCTGGGGCCGCGTTCTCATGGGTAATAACCTTTGCAAATATACCACAGACTTTAGTAAAGGGTATATTAGGAGTAGATCCAAGTGCATTGTCTGTACTTGCTACAGTAGCTGTTTTCTTCTTTGTTTCATGTATGTTTGTAGACTCTATACCTGTAATTTTAATATTAACACCAATATTTTTACCAGTTGCAATGAAAGCTGGAATCGATCCTATACACTTAGGTATTTTAGTTACACTACAAGCTGCTATTGGTGCTGTAACACCACCATTTGGATGTAATATATTTACCGCTCAAGCTATATTTGATGAATCATTTAAGGTCGTAGTTAAGGGATTAATCCCATATCTAATTATATTTATAATGACCACGGTAGCACTGTTATTTATACCACAAATAGCGCTGTTCTACAGAGCCTTTTAACATTAATAACGAAAGTTATTAAGTTGAGGATATATTCAAATTAAAGGAGGAGGTAATTAAGATGAAAATGAAGAAAGTATTATTATTAATGTTAATTGCAGTAATGGTTTTAACAGGATGTGGTGGTGGAGCTACTGAAGATCCAGCAGATAATTCAGCTGAAACTCCAGATCAAGGATCTGCAGATCCAGTAGTTTGGAAATTTGTACATGAGGAATATCCAGGGGATTATCAAGATATTTATGCACAGTATTTTAAAGAAATGATAGAAGAAGAAACAGATGGACAAATAACAATAGATATTTATCCAGTAGGACAGCTTGGTGATGCTGTAGTAGGAACTGAGCTTATTCAAAATGGAGGAGTACAACTAGGTTTAACAGATCCTGGTGCTATGGGGTCATTCTTAAAAGAAGCTAACTTGATGTTACTTCATTTCTTACTACCAGATAACTTAGAAAAGGTTCAAAATTTCTTTGACAACAGTAAAACAATGGCTAAAATGAATGAGTTACACGCAGGGAAGAACTTACAAGTTATAAGATGGGTACCAGAAGGATACTTTGTATGGACTGGTGATAGACCTTTAAATAACCCAGAGCAATTTGAAGGATTTAAGATGAGAACTATGCCTGCTCCTATTATAGCAGCAAGTTTCGAAGCATATGGCGCTAGTGCTACACCTGTTCCTTATGCAGAAGTGTATTCAGCTCTACAACTAGGAGTAGTTGATGGACAAACAAATCCATTGGTAGCAGTTGACAATATGAAGTTTTATGAAGTTCAAGACTATGCAACATTTGCAAATGCAGATATTTATCACTTTACTTTTGTAATGAACAAAGACCTATGGGATTCTTTAGATGCAGAAACTCAACAATTAGTAATTGATATTGATCAAAAAGTAAATGAAAAATATACTGCTGGATTATCTGCTGATGATAAAGAAATCTTAGATAGATGGAAAGCAGAAGATGTTGTAGAAATAGTAGAAGTAACAGACGAAGAAAGAGAAAAATTCTTTGAATTAAGCCAACCAGTGTTTGACCAATATAGAGAAGATGGCGGACCTGCTGCTGGTGAATTATTAGATCTATATTATGATGAAATTGATGAATATAAATAAGAAATAAATAGTTAAATAATAAGGGCAGACATTGTAAAAAATGTCTGCCCTTATTATTTAACTATTTATTTCTGTTGGATTTTGTTTACTTTATATACTTTTATCCACCAATCTTTTTTATCAATATATCTTGCTATTCTTATACCATAGAAGTTATCCTTGAACTTATAAATTAAAGTACATCTGTTATTTAAAAAATTTTGCATATCATCATAATAGAAATATAGATTGCCATATATACCATTCCATAAAGGTCTAGTATTATAGATAAAATCCAATTCTTCTGAATAGACTATATACTCCATATTATTACTATATATATAATCTGAAAAATTCATATCATTTTCATCTAAAAAAGTAAGATTTCTATAATCATGTAGCTTTCCATTGTCAAAATAATACTCAGCATTTAGATTAGCAAGAACAGTATTATCTTTTTCTATAAATTTGCCAATCTCACTAAGATAATTATTATAATTAGAGCCTACGTATGGATTAATATTAATAAAAGTTGTAAAAATAATAACTATAGTTATTAAAGTTGAATACAAATACTTCCATTTAACCATCTGTATGGTATAACCAATTAGTATATAGAATAAAGGAAAGAGAAATATTAAACTAGTAGCATTATATCTACCTATAATAATTATTCCTATATTTATAGCTATAATGGCTAAAATAATAGAAATTATATTATGTTTTTTTCTTATGTCCTTAGGAGAAAATATATTTAAAATACTTGTTAAAAGTACTATAGAAAATAAATAAAATTGGAACTTAATATTAGGAGTATAATATGTACCGCTAATGCCGTAATAGAGCTTTAAATAAAAATCTTTTATTTGTTTAATCTTGGATGAAACTGGATTCATTACACCAAATTGATTTCCATAGCTAGTATAATTATTTAAAAAATTTGGATCAAATTTAAAACTAAGAAAAACAAAAAAGCCAGCAAACAAAGAGACAATAAAAACGTATATTAGGAGGCTTTTAATGTTGATTTTTTTTGTAATTAATATATGATACAAATATATTAATCCAATAGGGAGAGATATAATAAAGCTATTAGGGTGTATACCAATACTTAAGCCGATTAGAACACCAATTGCAACATCCTTATAATACTTGTTATTATCAAAATTCTTATAAAAATTCTTATAAAAAATATATAAACCTAATATAAGTACAAAAGTTAATAATATCTCTTGTCTTGCAAAGTGGGAGGCATATATAAATTGAATATCCAAAGCTAATAAAAAAGTTATAAAAAATGCTATATTTGTAGATTTAAATAAGAGTGAACAAAGCTTATAAAAAAACCATAGAGATAGAGTTCCAAAGATTAAAGAAATTAATCTAAATGTAAATACACTATATCCAAACAATTTTAAAAAACATATTTGTATTAAATGGAATAAAGACTTTATAGCATGTGGATTTCTTTCATATAAATCAAAAAAGGTTTCAGTTACAGAAAAACTACTTTTTTCTAAGATGTTTCTGGACAAGCCACTCAACCAGGGCTCATCTGAATGAACAAAAGGAAATTTAGTTAGGAAAAATAAATTAATTATAAAATAAAGCAATATAAAGCCTACAATAATTTTTTTGTTTAATATGTAATTTGATTTAAACAATATATACACCTCACTATATAAAATTATTATTTATAAGCAAATAATCTTTTTAATAATAACATTTTTGATAGTATATATAAATATGTACTTAAAGTTTAACATAGAGTTTTTAACGCTTTTCAGAAATAAATAACTATGGTATAATTTAATTGTCAAAATATTTTACATGTTTGTCAATAATCATTTATTAAACAAGGAGGGGATTTGTATTCATTCTCCAAATCATGATTTAATAAAAAAGGCGTTTAAAGAAACTGACCTAATTTTAATTATTGATAAGGAGGGTAAAATTCTTTATTACAATAATTATAATGATATTCACAATAGGTTAGGGACTGAGGATGTCATAGGTAAACCACTTTTAGAAGTGTATTCTTGGTTAACCGAAGAGACTAGCGTAGCAATTAATGTTCTTAAAACTGGACAAGCTATTATTAATCAACCACAAATTATGAAACTTTATGATGGTACAGATGTGAATTCAATAAATACAGCTTTTCCGTTGAAAAATAAGGACGGAATAATAGGTGTTGTTTTTTTATCATATGACATAAACTCCATTATTACAACTGGGACATCATCAAAACCTAACATACCAAGAAAACATAATCTTGGGGCAAAGTATACTTTTGATGACATTATTACTCAAAATGCAGATGTTATGCGTGTTATAAATAAACTTAAAAAAGCTGCTAAACATAATTCAAATATATTTATATATGGTGAAACAGGTACAGGAAAAGAATTATTTGCACATGCAATTCATAATGCCAGCAAGAGAGTAGGTATGCCCTTTATTTCTCAAAACTGTGCAGCTATACCAGAATCACTTATGGAAAGTTTGATTTTTGGAACAACAGCAGGCAGTTTTACTGGATCAACTGATAAAAAAGGTTTGTTTGAATTGGCAAATGGAGGGACAATTTTTCTGGATGAAATCAATTCCATGCCTTTGCCATTACAAGCTAAACTATTAAGAGTTTTAGAGGATAGAAGGGTTCGAAGGATAGGTGGTAATATCGAATTTGATACTGATGTTAGAATTATCGCATCCACAAATGAACCTCCAGATGAACTGATTGAAAACAATAGGTTTAGAAATGATTTGTTCTATAGATTAAGTGTAGTAAATGCTGAAATTCCACCCCTAAGAAATCGGAAAGATGACATAATTTATTTGTATGAGCATTTAATACAAAATTTCAATTTAATGTTTGAAGAAAATGTTCAGGGAATGGATACTAAAGTACATGAGATATTTATGAAATACCATTGGCCAGGAAATGTAAGAGAATTAAAGAATTGTATTGAGAGTGCCTTTAATAGTGTGGAAGGAAATAAAATCGTTTTGCCAGATATCCCTAATTATATTCGTAAAAATGTAAATAAAGAGCCTGAAATTACTGACTTTACAATTAATGGAGGGTTGTCCTTGCAAGAAAATGCAGAAAGCTTAGAGAAACATCTAATTTCAGAAGCATTAAAAAGGACAGGAAATAACATAGCCCAAGCTTCTAATATCCTTGGAATACCTAGACAGTCAATTTATAATAAGCTTAAAAAATATAATATTATGAATTCATAGTTAAAAACCCGGAAAAAATGTCAAAAATATTGACATCTTTTCCGGGTTTTTTTAATATTAAAGGCTTATACTAATTAAGAAAAAACAAGTGGTATACTTATAAAACCTTCTAAAATGCTGGTTTTGAAATTAATAATTCAAGTATATATTTGATTTATAGTTTTTGGCATAAAGCTTGCTTATTTAATTAATTGAGTTGTTCTAATAAATTTAGAATAGTAAATTGAAATATCTTTTTTAAAAAACCATAAATATATTTCTAAGGAGGAGAAAATAAGTGACAAAAAAATATAGCAACTTATTTAAACCCATGAAAATTGGTAAATTAGAAATAAAAAACAGAATAGGTATGGCTCCTATGGCCCCGTCAGGAATGATAACTCCTGATAATTGTTTTAACCAAAGGGCTGCAGATTATTATGTAGAAAGAGCCAGAGGTGGAGCAGGGCTAATAATTACTGGTGGTATAGAGGTTGAAAATGAGATTGAACAAACTAAAATAGGGCTGTTTCAAAATACTTCTACAAACCCAATGGCGTTTGCATTAACTTCTACTGAAATGTGTGAAAGAATTCATGCACATGGTTCTAAAATATTTTTGCAAATAACAATGGGATTTGGAAGGTCTTTATTCTTAGATGTTGTGGACAGTCATCCGGTTGCACCATCAGCTATCCCTCACTTTTGGGATCCTAGTATTACATGTAGAGAATTAACTACTGAAGAAGTAGAATATATGGTTAAAAAAATGGCTGAAGCTGCAAAAATGGCTAAAGCTGCAGGATATGATGGAGTAGAGGTTCATGCTATGCATGAAGGTTATTTAATAGATCAATTTACTTTAGCTTTATTCAATAAGAGAACAGATAAGTATGGTGGGGATTTAAGAGGCAGAATGACTCTACCTATAGAAATTTTACAAGCTATAAAAGCAGAATGTGGTCAAGATTTCCCAGTTATTATAAGGTTTGGTATAAAAAGCTGTATAAAAGCAGTAGGTAAAGGTGGTCTTCCAGGGGAAGATTATGTTGAAATGGGAAGAGATTTCGAAGAAGGATTAGAAGCTGCAAAGATTCTGGAAGAAGCAGGTTATGATGGACTTAATGCTGATTTAGGCTCATATGAAGCATTGTACTGGGCACATCCACCGGGATATATGGAGCATGGAGTTTATTTGCCCTATATTGAAAAATTAAAAGATGTAGTTAATATACCTGTTTTAACAGCAGGAAGAATGGATGATCCTGATTTAGCAGCCAATGCTATTGATGAAGAAAAAGTAGATATGGTTCTAATAGGTCGTGGCTTATTGGCTGATCCTGACTGGCCCAATAAGGTGCGTACTGGTAAATTAGACAAGATAAGACCTTGTGTAGGCTGTCATGATGGATGTATGGGAAGACTAGAGACAGGAAAGACAATTTCTTGTGCTGTGAACCCTGTATGTGGAAGAGAAGAAGAGTATAGATTATATCCTGCACTAAAGTCTAAAAATGTTATGGTAGTAGGTGGAGGAATAGCTGGTATGGAAGTAGCGAGAGTTGCAGCTATGAAAGGTCATAAGGTTTCTATTTTTGATAAAAATAAGGTTTTAGGTGGGCATATTATAGAGGCATCTGTTCCTGAATTTAAAAAAGATGAAAGAGATCTTTTAAAGTGGTATGAACAAGAATTAAAAGAAAATGATGTTGAAATAAACCTAGGTACTGAGGTAAATAGTGAATTAGTAGAAAAAATCAATCCAGATGAAGTAATAGTTGCTACTGGTGCAAAGGATAGGATTCCACCTATACCAGGGATAGATAAGAAAAATGTACTAACTGCGGCACAGGCTTTAATGGACAAAGAAAAAATTGGAGAAAAAGTAGTAATTATTGGAGGAGGACTTGTTGGTTGCGAAGTGGCTATATGGCTAGCACAACAAGGGAAAAAATCTACAATAGTTGAAATGATGGATGGTTTATTAAGCTCAGTGTTTGTTTCACATGCTAATGATATGATGTTAAAAGATATGATAAAATTCCATGGAATCGATGTAAAGACTAATACAAGTTTATTAGAGATAAAGGACAATGGTGTTGAAACAATTAGCAGTAAATTTAGAAAAGAAAATATTGAGGCGGATACAGTAATTCTTGCAATAGGATATGTATCAGATCAAAAATTATTTAATGAATTACAAGAAATTCACCCAAATGTACATCTTGTTGGAGATTCTAAAAAAGTTCAAAACATTATGTATGCAATTTGGGATGGATATGAAATAGGTAGAGCTTTATAATTATATAAACCTATGTTTGTATATATAATAATATAGTCCAATATAAAGAATTATAAATTAAATATTTATATAAATAAGGAGGAAATAGTAGTTATGAACAAAAAATTTGTAGGTGCAGATGCTTTAATGAGACGTGCTATGCTTAAGGGCTGTGGATTTGGAGATGATGACATTCAAGTGAAGCCTCATATAGGAATTGTAAACACTTATAACGAAGGAGCACCTGGACATACTCACCTTAAACCCCTTGTTGAAGCTGTAAAGCAAGGAATTTGGGCTGCTGGTGGAATACCTTTTGAATTTGGTGCACCATCTACTTGCGGAGATATGATTGTTGGTGAAGAAGAATTAAAATATGAGCTTGCAGGAAGAGATGCAGTTGCAATGGGAATAGAGTATGTTTCAACAGTTCATCAATTTGATGGAATGGTTTTATTTGCAAGTTGTGATAATATCATCCCTGGAGTTGCCCTAGGAGCAATAAGAAGAAATGTACCTTCTATAGTTGTAACTGGTGGACCAATGCTAGTAAGTGAATATGAAGGTAAGGAATTACTACCTATGGATGTTGCTCCAATGGTAGTGGGAGTAGATCCAGAAAGTCAAAAAGTAAAAGATATTGAAAATGCATGCTGTATGTGCGGAGGAGCATGTTCAACCATGGGGACTGCAAATAGCATGCAAATTATGATGGAAGTACTTGGTCTAAGTTTACCAGGCACAAACACTATACCAGGAGTTTATGCAGATAAACAAAGATCTGCAAGAATAACAGGAAAGCGTATTGTTGAATTAGTAAAGGAAGATTTAAAGCCTAAAGATATCTTGACTCGTGAGACATTTTTAAACGCTGTAATTGCTAATATTGCCATGGGTGGTTCAACAAATGTTATTCTTCACTTAATAGCTTTAGCTAGAGAAGCTGGAGCCGAGCTTACAATAAATGATTTTGAGAAGTATGGTAAAGAAATACCTTGTGTTTGTGGTGTAAAACCAGCAGGAAACTATCATATAGTAGATCTTCATAATGCTGGTGGTGTACCTGCAATGCTAAAAACATTAAAATCATTACTTCACTTAGAGTCAAAAGTGGTATCAGGTCAAACTATTGGCGAGATAATAGATAGAGCAGTAATTAAAAATTCAGACCTTATTAGAAACTTAGATAATCCAATTAGTGCTGATGGTGGATTATCTATTCTAAGAGGTAATCTTGCTCCTGGTAGTGCCATAATAAGATCATCTTCAGTTCCTGAAAGTATGAAAAAATTCTCAGGTCCTGCTAGAATATTCCATAGAGATCAAGATGGTGTAAAAGCAGTACTAGAGGGTAAAATTAAACCAGGTGATGTAATGGTAATAAGATATGAAGGACCAAAAGGCGCTCCTGGTATGAAAGAAATCATGTTAAGTACAGATGCTTTGGTAGGATTAGGATTAGATACCAGTGTTGGTCTAATTACAGATGGTAGATTCTCAGGATTTAATAGAGGTCCTATTGTAGGGCATATTACCCCTGAAGCTTATGAGGGAGGTCCTTTAGCTTTAGTTGAAGAGGGAGATATTATCTCCGTAGATATTAAAAATGCCACACTTACAATTGATGTAAGTGATGAGGAATTAGCAAGACGTAAAGAGAACTGGGTTAAGCCTGAGCCAAAAATAAAACAAGGTATGATGCATATTTATGCTCAATTGTGTAGATCAGCCGAAGAAGGTGCAGGTATAACTATATAATAAGAGTAGTGCAAACAAAAGTAGGCTCGAATTCATTCGTGCCTGCTATAAATCAATATAATAAAATATCTAAGAAAATTAAAGGAGGAATTTAAATGATTTATAAGGCTAGAAGAGAACAAATGAGTTATGGTTTTCCAATTGGAATTTTGTTGTTAGACTTTGTAGCACCTTTTATTCCAGGAGATGTAGGGAATGCTACCACATATAACTATCCTGTAAAATACAAACTTGTAGAAGGCTTGACATTTGACAGACTATATAATAAAGACCAGAGTGCACTTGAGCTTGTAGTCGAGGCAGCGAAAGAACTAGAACGAGATGGAGTTAGAGCTATATCAGCTGATTGTGGATTCTTCGCTTTGTTCCAAAAAGAAGTGGCTGAAGCTGTAGATATACCTGTGTTTTTATCAAGCTTACTTCAAGCACCATTTATATCAACTATCATTGGTAAACAAAATAAGGTAGGTATAATAAGTGCAAAGGAAAGTAGTTTAGATGACGCATTTTTAGCTGCAGTTAATACAAATCCAGAAGATGTTGTTATAAGAGGTTTAGAGAAGAAAGAGCACTTTGCTGCATTTGGTATTGATGAAAGTGGTATTTGTGACACTGAAATTATTGAAAGGGAAGTAATAGAAGTTGTCACAGAAATGATAAAAGAAGATCCTAATATTAAAGCAATATTACTTGAATGTAGTATGTTACCACCTTATGGTAAAGCAGTACAAGAGGCTACAGGTCTCCCTGTATTTGATTTTATCACCATGATAGATTATGTATTTACAGCCGTTGTTAAAAAGGAATATAAGGGTTATCTATAGACTTACTGTATATTGTAAATATTTAAGGGTGGGTGTTTTATTTGAACCCATCCTTTATCACGTTCAAAAGGTGAGTATATTTAGGGAGTGATGTATATGCAATTAACAGATAAGGCTAAAGGGTATTTAATGGTAGGGGCTAGCGGTTTCTTTTGGGGAACAGGTTTTTTATATATTCAGTATATCTTAGATAGTGGGTTGGCTCCCAAGGATATGGTTTCTTGGAAGATGATAGTTGGGTTTATTTTTATGTTTGCATATACTTATTTTAAAGATAAGAAATTGTTAAAAATTGATAAAAAGACACTTATATATATAGCTATTATGGCATTTGTTTGCCATGTTTTATATAATCTATTTATGAATATTGCTATTGAAAGAACAACCATAGCTACAACGGTGGCATTACTATATACTGCGCCTATATTTGTATTGATTATTTCTAGACTTGTTTTTAAAGAACTCTTCACAACATATAAAATTATCGCAGTTGTTGTTTGTATAACAGGAGTTTTTTTAACTGTTACAGGTGGAACATTTGAGGTGCTGGACTTTAATGTTTCTGGTGTTATTTTTGGTCTAGCTGCAGGATTAGCATATGCAATGATGAATCTCATTAGTAAGGCTTTAGTAAGTAATTATAAACAAGTTACTATACTCACATATACCTTTGGACTAGCATTCCTTTTTTCCCTTACCTTTTCCAACCCTTTAGCAGCTTTCAAGCTGGAATTTAATATATGGTTCTGGGTGAATATTTTGCTACTTGGATTTATACCTACAGTTTTAGGATATTTCTGTTTCACTACGGGATTATCTTATGGGATTGAATCTTCAAAAGCTGCTATAATTGCAACAATAGAAGTTCCTGTATCGGTGGTAGGATCATATCTTATCTTTGCAGAGTATATTTCAGCTTGGAAACTTATAGGTATAATATTAGTATTATTATCAGTATTTTTAATTCATAAAGATGATATGAAAGCTAAAGAGGTTAAAGGACTAACTGATAGTGGTGATAACTGACCATATTATTTGACATTAAAAAAAATCATAGTATTTTAATACCATATAGGGAATACTTTATATTGTATAAAATGCTTAGGAGGTGGAATAAATGGCAGTAAAAAATGATATGATTGCAGATTTTTTAAGATCAGCCTATGGTGGTGAAAGTATGGCCCATATGAGATACCTTATATGGGGTGATATGGCTGATAAAGAAAAATTTCCTAATGTAGGAAGATTATTTAGAGCTATAGCATATGCTGAATGGGCTCATGCAGATAATCATTTTAAAGAATTAGGGAGTACAAAAAAAGATTTTAGCGTAACAGCAGGAGGCGTATTTGGTGCTGGTAAAACAGAGCAAAATCTTCAAGGAGCAATAGATGGAGAACAGCATGAAGTAGATCAAATGTATCCTGTATATTTAAATACAGCAAAATTTCAAGACGAAAAGGGTGCAGCTAAGGCATTTCATTATGCTCTAGAGGCTGAAAAAATACATGTAACATTATTTCAAAAAGCTTTAAATGCTGTACAATCAGGAAAAGATATGGACTTAGACGATGTTCATGTATGTCCGATCTGTGGTCATACTACAGCTGATGGTCTACCAGATAAGTGTCCAGTATGCGGTGCAAAACAAGAAGCATACAAAACATTTTCAAAATAATAGAAAATATTTAAGGGGCGAACATTGTTCGCTCTTTTTAATTTAGTTAATAAGTAATATAATAGAGTAAGATACATAAATAATATTAATTGTTTTATATAAGGAGGTACTTATGGAGAATACAAGCAAATATAGTGTTTTGGAGGAAGTATTAAATGCAATAACCCATGGGATAGGTGCTATGTTAGCTGCTGCCGCTCTAGCTTTACTTATAGTTTTTGCAACTATATATGGAGATGTATGGCATGTTGTAAGTTTTAGCATCTATGGTGCAACTCTAATAATATTATACTTATTTTCAACCCTTTATCACAGTTTTCAAAATCAGAAGGTTAAGTCTATATTTAAAATACTAGATCACTCTGCTATATATTTATTAATAGCAGGTACATATACTCCTTTTGCATTAGTTACTTTACGAGGTAAGCTTGGGTGGACAATATTTGGTATTACTTGGGGGTTGGCTGTATTAGGGGTTATATTCAAAGCATTTTTCATTAAAAGATTTAAAGTTATTTCAACTTTAACTTATGTATTGATGGGTTGGGTAATAGTCTTTGCCTTTAAGCCCCTTGTTGCTAATTTGTCTATAGAGGGTATCAGATGGCTTGTTACTGGAGGTGTATTATACACAGTAGGTTCTATTTTTTATCTATTTAAAAAAATCCCCTATAACCATGCCATATTCCATTTATTTGTTTTAGCTGGTAGTATATGTCATTTCTTTTCGATTTTGTTTTATGTCCTACCTTTTAAAAATTGATACGCATTTTAGGGATTATGCGACACAAACGTCGCAGGTTGAGATTAAGGATAAGGTTAAAATCAAGAGCAAAGACTGGTTTGACACATGGCACGGATATTCATAAACATATCCTGTAGGGGCGACCTGTGGTCGCCTTGGTTTTGGCATTCAATCCTGGCGACCACAGGTCGCCCCTACCGTTGTCTGGTGTAGTGGTCGATGCCCACATCGACCCGGGAATGCGTATATCCCCGCGGGGTGATGTGGGCATCGACCACTACACACGTACCATTATGTTTTTATGTTTTAACCTAAACCTCAACCTTAACCTGCGACGTTTACGTCGCACTTTCCCTAATATGTGCCAATACTCTACCTATTTTCAAAAATTAAATTTTCTCTCTCACCATTTTTTCAATCTCATCTTCATCAGGAAATCTTCCTAAACTTTTCTTAGAAAAAAGAAGTTCATCATCCAGCTTTACTTCAAAAACACCGCCTGAGGATGGGATGATTGTCAGTGAGGTTATATTGTTTTTATGTTCTTTTAATACATTTTCTGCAAGGCCAACTGCCTTAGGACGATATCCTCAAGATGTACAAAATTCGATACTTAATATTTTATTCATAGATTATATACTCCCTTCTTTTAAATAAAATTACACTTAATTTCTTTAATTATATACCAGTTTACCATTAAATATAAACTATAAATATTATTCAAATGTAGTTAATAGTTTGACAATTATATAATGGGGTAATATTTACTTAGATTGATAAACGGTATATTACAATTATGTTACAATGCAATAAAAAAGGGAACTTTTTATGGGAAATTAATATCTTATAAATATATCATCATAAATTTAAGTGTATAATGGATTAGAAAGTATAAGGGGGATAAACATGAATACTAAGAAAAAGCACCTTTCATTAGCAATTCTTATAGTGATGACAATATTTTTAAATACATTTAGTACATATTCAGAGCCTTCAGAATGGGCATTGGATAGTATTAATGTCCTTTTGGAGAATAATTTTATTAATGAGGAACATATAGAGGACAATAAAGTTAAAAGCAATATTACTAGGGAGGAATTTGCTGATTTAGTAGTTAAAGTATATTCACAGGCGACTGAAACAGAAATGGCAGATATTAGTATAGAAGATCCCTTTGATGACACAGATAATCCAATGGTTTTAAAGGCATATAACTTAGGAATAGTAAAAGGGGTCAGTAGTACATCCTTTGCACCAAGCAAAGAAATAACTAGACAAGAAATAGCAAAAATGCTATTCACAGCCATAAATTTATTAGAGGTTGATACTACAATATATGATGAAGCCCAATTTAACGATATGGATACGGTTGCTAACTGGGCTAAAGATTCAATTAATTTCTGTTCTCAAGAAGGTATACTTCGAGGGATGGGAGATAATCTAATGGCTCCTCTTAAATTTACAACATGGGAGCAAGCAATAGTTTTAATTAATAGGATCAGCGAAAAATATAGTTTTTTAGAAAATGTATCAACGGATGAAGAAGCAGTGGAGGTATCTACTGAAATATCTCCGGAGAATTATGAAGTACAAGAAAATGGATATTTAATTCCTATGGAAACAAATATATTAGTAAATATAAATGAAGATATGGGATTACATTTAAGATTAACTGCTAATGGAAATGAAGGTAATAGAGATTTAGGAGGAAAAATAGACCAGATATTTGAAATATTAAAAATCAATAAGATGCCAACTGAGATAATAGAGGAATTCAAACAAATTATTAATGACAATGGAACGGTATTTAATGCGCCTGAAACTGCTGAACCAACTATAAAGATTTTAGATGATGGCAAGATAATAGAATTAAGATGCGATTTAAACGTAAGAATATCTATTTATACCCCTTTTTTAAATATAGATGATCAGAATATACAGATAGATTCTTTTACAAAGTCAGAGATGGGATATATGTTACCTAAGGAAAATGATTTAGCAATTAGAACCAATACCCAAACAGGTAATAAGCTTGAAATAACTATCTTTGATACAACAGAAACAGAAAAAATTATAACTAAGCTTAAGCAATTACTTGTGATTTTAAAAATAAATGAAATACCTACATCTATAATTGAAAAAATTGAAAGAGATATTAGTTCAAATTGGGACTACAATCAAGGTAAGCCGGGTCAAGTCAATCCAGTATTGGAGGAACTTCCTAATGGTGACCAGCTAGTTTATTCATCGGGGGGATTTGTACAAGTAAAAATATTTAGCTATTAACTATCAATTGTAAAAAATTAAGCGTACAAATTAATTTGTACGCTTAATTTTATCCTATGACTAACAACTCTAATATTACAAGCGGAAGATAAGAGTTGTACAGCCCTTGTATAGGTTCAACTAAAATTTAGATGTAGTTAAAACTTAACCTAAATTAAGTTTCGCTTTATTTAAAAAATTTTACACCTATGGACTGAAAACAATAGGAAATAGGATATAATGAATAAATATAGAGAGTATAAAATATAACCTTAATTTGGAGGTGTAAAATTTGCATATTGGATTTTTTGATTCAGGAGTTGGGGGTATAACTGTATTGTATGAAGCTTTAAAGCTACTTCCAAATGAAGATTACATATATTATGCTGATGTTATAAATGTACCTTATGGTAATAAATCAAAAGAGGAAGTAAAAAAGTATATTTTTGATGCAGTAGAATTTATTATAAATCAAGGTGTTAAGGCATTGGTAATTGCGTGTAATACGGCAACTAGCGCTGCTATTGAAGATTTAAGAAAAAAATATACTATCCCTATTATAGGTATGGAACCAGCAGTAAAACCAGCAGTGAGAATGAGTGAAAATAATCACAAAAGAGTTTTAGTTACTGCTACAGCTTTTACATTAAAAGAGGAAAAATTGAAAAATTTAATTTCAAGACTAGACAATGAAAATATAGTGGATCTCCTACCCTTGCCTGGTTTAGTAGAGTTTGCTGAAAAACAGCAATTTAGTACATCTGAAGTAGTAGAGTACTTATCTAACGAATTAAATAAATATGATTTAACTCAGTATGGAACTATAGTTTTGGGATGTACACATTTTCCGTTATTTAAGGATAGTTTTAGAAAAATTTTGCTGCAGAACATTGATATAATAGATGGCAACATAGGTACAGTCAACCATTTAAAAAGAATCTTAGAAGAGAAAAACACTTTAAATGGTGGGAATGGAGAAATATTATTTTATAATTCTGGAAAAAAAGCAGAAGAAAAAGAGTTAGAAATATTTACTAATCTACTTAAAAGATTAAAAGAAATGGAAAATATAATTATTTAGGTAAATGGTAATAGCTTTTGCATAAAAGAAATAGGTGAGGTTGAAAATGGAATAATAGAAGGGTATATGCAGAAAAGTTTAGGGTTTGAGAATTATCAAGAAATATTTAAATATTTGGGGGAGAGATTTCAATGGAAAATTTCCAACAAAGAAAAAATATAAGATTAAAATATTACGATTATTCAAATCCAGGATATTATTTTATAACAATATGTACCAAGAATAAAAAGCATATATTTTGGGACAAAAATGTAGGGGAGACCTGTGGTCTCCAGAAATTATCTACAGCAGGAATTATCGTAAACGATGAAATTAATAAAATCCAAACCATATATCAAAATGTAAAAGTTCCTAATTATGTAGTTATGCCTAATCATATCCATATGATTATTGTATTAGAATGTGCTTCTGAAAACAGGCGACCACAGGTCGCCCCTACAATATCACGTATTATTCAACAATTTAAAGGCTCTATAACTAAACAAATTGGTTTTCCTGTATGGCAAAGGTCTTTTTATGATCATGTGATACGAAATGAACAGGAATATCAAGAAATTTGGGAATATGTTGATTTAAATCCTTTAAAATGGGAAGAAGATAAATATTACATATAAGAAAGGAGAAGTAAAATGGGCAGAAAAATATCCTCACAAAAATTTAATCTCCTTAAAGAAGAACTGTCCTTTCATAAGGAAAAAGGTCATCTTACTGAGGGACAGTTAAAGGATATAACTAATGAATATGAAATAAGTAAGTTAAGCTTTATGAAAGTAATTTTAACCATTGGGGCTGTACTCATTGGACTAGGCATTTTATCATTTATAGCAAGTAACTGGCAGGCTATGGGAAGGGTTTTAAAGCTATCATTAATAATATTTTCATACTTAGGTATAAATATATTAAGCTACAAACTAGATGAAACTTATCCTAAGGTAGCAGAAAGTCTTTTACTTGTAGGAGTAGCCATTTACGGTGCAGGAATCTTTCTTATAGGTCAAATGTTTCACTTTGGAGGTCACTTTACTTCAGCATTTCTATTATGGACAGTAGGGATATTACCTACGGCTTATTTGTTAAAGGATAAAGTGATTTATATTTTCTCTATTGTATTAAGCTTTATTTATATAAATGGACATTTGAGTATGGATAGTTTTCCTATCATTTCTTTGATTTTAATAGGATTGTTTTATTATTTAAATTATAATAGCTTTGAAAATTTTAATATATCACTTTTTTTAATCAATTTATTAGCATTAAATACTGTAGCTATCTTTATTGTAACTACTAGATTAGTTAATATTGAGGATTATTTTGCAGTTATATTCTTTGTTATTGGACTGGGCATGTATTATGCTCCTATAAAAGAAAATAGGTATATTATAAAGCTCCAAGGTAGTCTGGTATTTGGAATCGCTGGATTAGGATTAACATTTCATACTGCATGGCGATTTTTAGAGCCTGAGTTTTATACAGGAGATACAGCTAGAATGGCAGCAATTATTTTTGCAATAGCATATGTGGTATTTTTATTATATCTGGTAAGACATGAAAATTTAATAGCTTTAACATTTGTGTGCATTACTATATTTAGATACTATGTAGATACGATGTATGATTTTATGCCAAAATCCGTATTCTTTTTAACAAGTGGGCTAATATTTTTAGCCTTTGGATACTATATTGAACGGAAAAGAAGAAAGACGGGAGGGATACTGAATGAATAAAAAGAGATGGATATCAATTATTATTCCTATCGTAATCCTTTTGGGAATGACTGTTCTTCCTTTAATTACTATAGTTTCAGGAGAGGAAATCATATTACAAACAAGACCAGTAGATCCTCGGGATATATTTAGAGGAGATTATGTTGTACTTAGTTATGAAATTGAGGAAATAGATATGGATAAGGTAGAAGAAGATTTAGCAGATAGAATAATGAATTCATCTTTTTCCCAAAATAATAAGCTATATGTAATTCTTAAAGAGGAAAATGGAGTTCATATTGTTGATAAGGTAGTAGAAAAAGAACCAACAAGTGCTACAAGTTATATTGAAGGAGAGTATATATATTTTAGAAATAAAAATGAAAAAACAGATGAAGATGCTAAACTAATGATGTCGTATAAAATTGATAAATACTTTGTTCCAGAAAATACAGGAGTTAAGTTAGAGGAAGCCGCTAGAAAAGGTGAATTAATGGCAAAAGTTAAAATTTCCAGGGGATATGCAATACTAAGAGAAATATATCCAAAATAAAGGAAGGTTTTTAGAGGTTTTGAAGTTCGTAAAATAAGGAGTATGCGACATCGTCGCATAGGTTGAGGTTAAGGATAAGGTTAAAATCAAGAGCAAAGACTGGTTTGACACATGGCACGGATATTCATAAACATATCCTGTAGGGGCGACCTGTGGTCGCCTTGGTTTTGGCATTCAATCCTGGCGACCACAGGTCGCCCCTACCGTTGTCTGGTGTAGTGGTCGATGCCCACATCGACCCGGGAATGCGTATATCCCCGCGGGGTGATGTGGGCATCACCCCCTACACACGTACCATTATGTTTTTATGTTTTAACCTAAACCTCAACCTTAACCTGCGACGTTTACGTCGCACTTTCCCTATTATGTGACATATATAAATAAAATAAATCCCAATAATCTGGGATTTATTTTATCTATTACTAATGAGGATTTTTTGATTTAACCGCATTTTCGTATCCTAATTCCATCCACTTTTGACAATCTGCTTGTGTGCATCCACACCATCCGGATTCATCTTTTGTAAGAATTTCTGCAATTTGAAATGCTATATTAGATGCACCTGAAAAATTTTCTGTTTCAATCATTTTCTTATAATTTTGTTCTAAGTTTTGATACATCATACTCAACACTCCTCTTTTTTAGAATTTTCTTTTAATTTATTATACACCCCCTATCGGGGAGGGGTCAAGAATTATCTTTTATTTAACGAAACTTATTTATTTGAAGGTATAATTAAAAATTCACAGAATTATTATAAAGAAGTGATAAAGCTATGATGTAAGCCAAAGGTAAGTTCAGTGATGGTTATTGTTCTTGCTTTTTACGAATATTTAATGTTTTATAAATAAAATAGTTGAAAAACGTATTAATAAGAAATATAAGCTAGTAGGCAATGAATAGAAAAAATCTCAGGGGGGGACTGATGATGTTTTATATTTTAGGAACAATTGCTGGGATTCTGATTGTAATTGAAGGTGTTTTTTTGGTGATACGAAGAAAACATATGATTTGGCAAGGATATGAGATGCTGTTTGGACTTTTTGTGGCTACTTTAAAGCCAGCTATAGATTTAGTTGAAATTGGTTACGGGCTACAGCTTTTATTTATTGGAGTATTGCCCCTATCTATATTAATAATTGTAATATCAAATGGAATATATACTTTAACCAATGTAAACTCTGAAATAGTATTGTCTGCAATCACTGATATTCTAAAAGAAAAAGATGTCCCTTATGAAGAAGAGGGTGGCACCATTACCTTGAAAGAATATAAAAATGTACGAATATCATATAGAAAATCATTGGACTCAGTAATAATTGATCTTGATCATATTAGTAATCTTTACTTTTATCAGGACTTTAAAAAAGAATTAAGATATAGAGTTAAAGAGAACAGATCAAAACTATTTCCTTCATCTGGGCTGTTCTCAATATTAATCGGAATTATATTTATAGTTGTAGTACAATATTTGTAAAGAAAAAATTAATTTGGTACTAAAACAAAATATTTTAATGTACCATAAATGAAATCTTAGACTCTTTATTTTTAAAAAAGTAATGAGGAGCTAAGTGTTATATAATAAACAATAATAAAGTATATTTAAGTATTTTATATTATTGTAAGAAACACTGATAAATTTAAGATATAAATTGCAGGTGATGGAGGGATTCTTGTGGAAAAAGAAAGAACTGAAACCGAAAAATTATTATTTGATGCACTAAGCAAGCTGCTTCAAGAAAAATCTATTGACAAATTATCTGTTAGAGACATTATAGAAAATGCTAATGTAAGTAGAGCAACTTTTTATAGATACTATTATGACAAATATGACTTATTAAACTCAAACTATGAATATATTTTGCAAAATACATTATATAGGTTTAACCAAGGTATACCCTGGCAAGAAGCTGGTTATTTGATTTACAGCACTATAAAGGAGAATCTAAAGCTCTTTCAAAATGCATTTCGCTCTTCTGATGATAATTCTCTTAAGAATTATATTTTTAATATGAGTATGAATTTTCATCTTGCAATATTAGAAAAAAATAATGTAGATATTCAAAATTGGAAGGTTAGAAAAGTTATAGAATCATATGTATATGGAAATTTAGAAATTATGTGTATGTGGGTTATGGAAGGGATGAAAGAGCCTATTGAGGAAATGATGGAAGTTTTAGATTTAGGAATTCCTGCTCAATTCATTCAATATTTTCGTCCTAGTGATAAGCCCAAATTATAAATGAGACATTAAGGCTTAACTGTTTCTTGAAAAAGTTTGTTAATTAACAGATAATTAAGTTGTAATTTAAATGAAGGGAGATATTAACAAATGATTTCAAGGAGAGATTTTATTAAAGGAGCTACGGTAAGTGCTGTAGGAGTTGCAACAATGGGTGTATTTACTGCTTGTACTCAAACAACAACTACTAACTCAGAGGAAATTAGTTGGGATAAAGAGGCTGATGCTGTAATTGTTGGTGGCGGTGGTACAGGTGTTGCTGCGGCTTTACAAGCTGTAACAGATGGTGCTTCAGTTTTAATACTTGAAAAGGCAGGAGTAGCAGGAGGAACAACAAATTTTTCCGGTGGTGTTATGCAGGCGGCAGGAACTGATATTCAAAAAAAATATACATCAAATAAAAATGATACTCCAGAAAAACACTATAAGTTATGGTTAAAAGCTGGTGAAGGAGTAGTAGAGGAAGAATTAGTAAAAGACTTGGCATATGGTGCAGCAGACCATATAAAATGGCTATCAAATCTGGGACTAAAATTTACAAGTGTTTATGGTCATTGTCATATTCCATATGTAGACAAGTCCTTACACGCAGACCGTATTCATGTTTATGAAGGTGGTGGTGGAGAAGGTGGCGGAGTAGTTATGGTACAGGCTATGTTAAACGCCGCTTTGAAAAAAGGTGCTGTAATTGAATACGAAACAGAAGTCATTAAACTACTGATGAATATAGATGGTGAAGTTATAGGTGTAGTTGCAAAGCAAAAAGGAACTGAAATAAATATTAAAGCTAATAAAGGGGTTATATTAGCTGCCGCAAGTATTGACCAAAATAAAGAAATGGCTAAAGAATTAAGTCCACAGCAGTATTGGGATTTAACATCTCAAATTTGTTTGTGTGCTGCAACTGATACTGGTGATGGAATTCGTATGGCAATGGAGATTGGGGCAGCAGTAAGTGGGTTTGGCGGAACAATAGATTTTTGTGGTAAAACTGGTGCTGCAACCGATAACAGGGTACCTATGTTCCCATCCTTTATTGTAAATAAAAAAGGTAGAAGATTTGTTTGTGAAGATGCAACCTATGCTTATCACTATCGAGCGATATTCCAACAAGAAAAGCAATTAGATGGTCCTACTTACATGATATTTGGGAAAAGTAGTTTATCATATGATTATACACGATGGACAGAAGAAAGTGTGGCAAAGGATATAGCTGAAGGGGTTGTAATAACTGCAGATACTATTGAAGAATTAGGCAAGCTAATTGATGTGGAACCAAAGAATTTAGCTTCTACACTGGAAACTTGGAACACTGAGACAAAAAATAAAGAAGATAATCAGTTTGATAGAAAAACAGGACTTGTTCCAATCACAGGGCCATTCTATGCATACAAAAATGTGTCATATAACTTAGGGGCGCTTGGTGGTGTAAAGATAAATGTAGAGACTCAAGTTCTTAAACCAAATGGTGAAGTGATTCCTAGACTTTATGCAGGCGGATTAAATGCAGGTGGATGGATTGGTCCATACTATCCAGGTTCTGGAACAGCCATAATAGGTATTGTACATTGGGGTCGAAAAGCTGGTTCTAATGTTGCCAAACTAAAATAAGAATAAAACTTGATATTAAATAATAATCATAGGAAGGAGATAAAAATGAAAAAAACTAAATTAATTACGTTGATACTTTTAATATTTACAATATTATTATTAGGAGCTGGATGTGGAGCTACACCTACTGGTAGTTATCCTGATGGTATATTTGAGGGATCTAGTGATGCTGGTATGCATGAAGGGTTAAAGGTATCAGTTGAAGTGAAAGATGGAAAAATAGCAGGGATTACTGTTATAGAACATGCTGAAACAGAAGGTATAGGTACAAAGGCGATAGAGAAACTTCCTAATTTAATAATAGAAGAACAATCCACAGAAGTTGATTCAGTTTCAGGAGCTACTTTGACTTCTACAGCTGTTAAAGAAGCTGTAGAAAATGCGCTATCACAAGAAACCGAGTAATTTAATTATTAGAACTTTAAATTTTATATAATATAAATTAAACCCTCCAACTTTAAAATGCAAAAAAGATGACTAATTAGTTATCTTTTTTGCATTTTAAAGTTTTGCTATATACTAGATTACAGACAACGAAAATAATATAATGGGTCCAAGGGAATACTTTGTCCGATAGCTAACAACTCTAAGACGTCGATTCTCTAAAAGTGAGATAAGAGTTGTAGAGCCTCTTGAGAGATTCAACTAAAATTCTGTTGGAGTAAAACTATAGTGGGAAGTAGGGAGGCTTTATGAGAAAAAGGTTAGTGACCATAGCTATAATATTTATAGTGTTTATTATGGCAACAGCTTGTTCAGTTAAAGAAAAAGAATATAAGGTTTATACTAATGATTACGTTACTTTTAATTATCCAAAAGATTGGGATATGAAAGTAAATGAGTCTCTTGATGAAATAAGTATTATATTGGGAAAAATTAATGATCCTGAATTTGTAATACAATTGGGAGTTATGAAAGAGCAGGAAATAGAAGAAGTAATAGAGCAAGCCATAATTGATGCTAAAGCCTTATTATCAGCTGATGTAGTTTATGAAGAGATTACTATAGATGGTGAAGAAGCTAAAGAACTAATAATAGAAAGTAACTTGTTAGATATAACAATTGAACAGCTATATCATATTTTAAAGGAAGAAATTTTTTCTTATGAAATAGAAACTTATTTTAACGAATATGGAGAAGTTGGAAACTTTATTAGTGAAATGAAATCTAATAATGAGAAACTAAAAGAGTTAGAAGGTATAATAGATAAGCTTGAAACTGAAAATGAAGAAGAAAACATTTCAATTATGAAGGCGGGCATTTTAATTGACAATATTAAGTACTATATAGAAGAAGACATGAATTCCATAATAAAACAAAATATTATAATGTCCCATAAAGGAAATCTTAGACTCTTTATTTTCTTTCAAAATAATAAGGAGGTCTATGAAGATAAGATTGAAACTGTTAGAAAAATTATTGATTCTATAGAATATGTCAATAATATGAATTAAAGAAACTTTTAAAGGAGACTAGTATGGAGAAAAAGTTAAAATGCTTAAGATGTGATCATGAAATGGAGTTTGTTGGAAGTGAAAAACTACAATTAGGAGAAGCAGGAAGACCATTCTCCAATCTTTTATCAGGTGCATTGGAAGTAGATATTCATTACTGTACAGGTTGTGGAAAACTTGAATTTTATCATAATAAGAACGAACTTATAACAAAAGTTCAATGTCCTGATTGTAAAAAAACCCATCATAAAGACTATCCCAAATGCCCATTTTGTAAATATGATTATAAGGTTAAATAATAAGCATGACAGCGGGACATTTCGTTTGTCTGGTGTAATATAGTAGCATAATATAGGGATAATGCGACACAAACGTCGCAGGTTAAGGATAAGGCTAAGGTTAAAACATAAAAACATAATGGTACGTGTGTAGGGGGGGATGCCCACATCACCCCGCGGGGATATACGCATTCCCGGGTCGATGTGGGCATCAACCAATACACCAGACAACGGTAGGGGCGACCTGTGGTCGCCAGGATTGAATGCCAAAACCAAGGCGACCACAGGTCGCCCCTACAGGATATGTTTATGAATATCCGTTCCATGTGTCAAACCGGTTTTTGATCTTGGTTTTAACCTTATCCTTAACCTCAACCTGCGTCGGTACGTCGCACTTTCCCTAAAGTATGAACTGAAGACATAAGTAAATGCCTTACATAAATTTCACTCTGCAGTATAGCTATGGTCAATTATTAAAACTTTAACTAAGAAGGTGACACATATTAAAGGGAAAGTATTAAAATATATGTATTTAGTATATCTAGTTATATTAGGTGGAGGATTATTATTATATTTTGAGCAATCAAGAGCATTATTAGTAGTTGTAATATTTGTTGGATTCCTATCTTTTATCTTTTCATATTTAGTTGATTTCAAGGCAAATATAAGAAAAACAAGATTTAGCTATATGAACTTCTATCTTATACAATTCGGAGATCCAGAGACCTATCTAAGAGAGGTAGAAAAAGATTTACAAAATGTAAAAGGTGAATTTAGAAGAAATATTTTTATTATTAATAAGGCGGCATGTCTATCTACTCTAGGAAAATTTCAAGAGGCATTAGACACACTATATTTTTTGAAGCCAGAATATCTAACTAAGGAAATTCAAACATTTTATTACAATGCACTATTATCTAATTACTTATTAAGTAATGATATTTTTATGGCCGAGAGAATACTTAAAGAGAATTCAATACATTTTTCAATAAATCCTAATCAAGATATTAATTTAAATCTAATTGTAGAGATAAATCAAGGAATGTATGAATTTTATACTGGGAATATATCTAATAGTAAAGAGATTTTTCAGAAACTAACTGAAAACAAGAAGAAAAAAGGTATTAGGGCATTTGCTCTTTACTTCTTGGGGTTAATAGAGTTGAATGAAGGAAATAAAATAGATGGAGTTAAGAAACTTCAAAAGTGTATAGAAATCAATAAAAAATCTTTTGTTGCTAGAGAAGCAAAAAAATTGATTGGAATTAACAAGGAATAAAAAAACTATATTTCGTAAATATATAACAGTAATTTTTCAGAAAAAACCAAAGTAAAACTATGAAAGAGAAGTGATATTGTGAAAAAGAAAGTAGCGTTTGTATGTATTCAGAGCCTGTAAAAAATTTTGTGTAAACAGTATAAAAAATACTCTTCCT
>SWCH01002383.1_pt1 | contig 61152 bp, 43 predicted proteins | sample 4690051 | NCBI WGS metagenome assembly SWCH01 (sample SAMN10267282, study PRJNA491770) | bioreactor metagenome | isolation source: DHS bioreactor inoculated with | place: Japan: off Shimokita Peninsula
TTCCGACCCGCACGAAAGGCGTAACGATTTGGGCACTGTCTCAACAATAGACTCGGTGAAATTGTAGTACCAGTGAAGATGCTGGTTACCCGCAGCAGGACGGAAAGACCCCGTGGAGCTTTACTGTAGCCTGAGACTGGATTTTGGTACTTACTGTACAGGATAGGTGGGAAACTGAGAAGCTTGGACGCTAGTCTAAGTGGAGTTGACGTTGGGATACCACTCTGTAAGTATTGAAGTTCTAACCATGAGCCATGAAACTGGTTTTGGGACACTCTCAGGTGGGCAGTTTGACTGGGGCGGTCGCCTCCTAAAGAGTAACGGAGGCGCCCAAAGGTTCCCTCAGCGCGGTTGGAAATCGCGCGAAGAGTGCAAAGGCAGAAGGGAGCTTGATTGCGAGAGATACATCTCGAGCAAGGACGAAAGTCGGGCTTAGTGATCCGGTGGTACCGAGTGGAAGGGCCATCGCTCAACGGATAAAAGCTACCCCGGGGATAACAGGCTTATCTCCCCCAAGAGTCCACATCGACGGGGAGGTTTGGCACCTCGATGTCGGCTCGTCTCATCCTGGGGCTGTAGTAGGTCCCAAGGGTTGGGCTGTTCGCCCATTAAAGAGGCACGCGAGCTGGGTTCAGAACGTCGTGAGACAGTTCGGTCCCTATCCGCTGTGGGCGCAGGAAATTTGAGAGGAGCTGTCCTTAGTACGAGAGGACCGGGATGGACGTACCAATGGTGTATCAGTTGTTCTGCCAAGAGCATGGCTGAGTAGCTAAGTACGGAAGGGATAAGCGCTGAAGGCATCTAAGCGCGAAGCCCCCCTCAAGATAAGATTTCCCATTCGAAAGAAGTAAGACCCCATGAAGACTACATGGTAGATAGGTCGGAGGTGTAAGGGCAGTAATGTCTTAAGCTGACCGATACTAATAGGTCGAGGACTTGACCAGAAATAATTAAGGTTAAGGTCAAGGTTGAAAAACCAAGACCAAAGAGGAAGACCTAAAGGTCTAAACCTTAAACTTAATCTAAATCTTAATACGACTCTCTTTGTTTAGTTTTGAAGGTACACTAAAATCAGGCTAAGGTAAAGGTCAAGGTTAAAAAACCAAGACCAAAGAGGAAGACCCAAAAGTCAACCTTAAACTTAACCTCAACCTGCACGATAGTGCACTGTGGCAAAGCCACAATCCAGTGACAATAGCGAAGGGGTCACACCTGTTCCCATACCGAACACAGAAGTTAAGCCCTTCAGCGCTGATGGTACTTGGCGGGTAACTGCCTGGGAGAGTAGGTCGTCGCTGGTTCTAAAGATAGAAGCCGGATGCGAGAGGCCAGAAAAAATTAAAGATTATAAAAATGACTTAAAACGAAATTTCGTTTTAAGTCATTTTTCTTTGTGCTTTATTTAACCTTATTATATAATTAACTTATAAAGAGCAGGTACGAAGGTACGAGGTACATGAATATAAATGCTAATTGTAGCTTTTGTACCTTGTACCCTGTACCTCCAGTATTTATCAAGAAAGGTATATATATGAGAAAAACAATAAAAGGTAAAAAAGTATTAGAAGCACCACTACTTAATAATAAATATGTATGTCCAGGATGTATGGATGATGTATCCTTTTCAATAATCGGAAATGAATCTGTAAAAGATGAATATAAGACATGGAATTGCCCAATAAGATTTTATGCTGAGTGCAAAAAATGTAAGGTTGTTGTTACATATGTTAAGGATTTGGGAATACATAAATCTAACGAAAGGGAATGATAGCTATGAAAAAATATATACTTTCTTTGGATCAAGGTACAACAAGTTCGAGAGCTATTGTTTTTGATGATGAAGGAAATATTATAGGAACATCTCAAAAAGAATTTACTCAAATTTATCCAAAGCCTGGATGGGTAGAGCATGATCCTATGGAAATATGGGGAACACAAAGTGGTGTAGCTAGAGAAATTTTAGAAAAGACAGCTATTAGACCTAATCAAATTGCAGCAATAGGAATAACTAATCAAAGAGAAACAACTGTTATATGGGATAAGAAGACAGGAAAACCTATACACAATGCAATAGTTTGGCAATGTAGAAGAACTGCACAAATATCAGAGGATTTAAAAAGAAAAGGTTTAGGTTCTTATATAAAAGAAAACACAGGCTTGATAGTTGATGCATACTTTTCTGCTACAAAGGTAAAATGGATTCTTGATAATGTGCCAGGTTCTAGGAAAAAAGCTGAAAAAGGAGAACTGTTATTTGGAACAATAGATACGTGGTTAATATGGAATCTTACAAGGGGCAAGGTACATATCACAGACTATTCAAATGCTTCCAGAACAATGATGTATAATATAAAAGATTTAAAATGGGATGAAAAAATATTAAAAGAACTTGATATACCTGCTAATATGCTTCCTGAGGTTAAACCATCTAGCTTTATTTACGGATATACAGATTCTCTTACATTTGGAGGAGCAAAAATACCTATAGCTGGGAATGCTGGTGATCAGCAGGCAGCATTATTTGGACAAGCTTGCCATGAACCTGGCATGATAAAAAATACTTATGGTACAGGTTGCTTTATTCTTATGAATACTGGAAATAAAAAAGTATCTTCTCAAAATGGATTAATATCTACTATAGCCTGGGGCATAGACAATAAGATTGAATATGCCTTGGAGGGCAGTGTATTTGTAGCTGGAGCTGCAATACAATGGCTAAGAGATGAAATGAAATTAATAGATAAAGCACAAGAAAGTGAACAGCTAGCTATGGCTGTAGAAGATTCAAATGGAGTCTATATGATACCAGCATTTGTTGGATTGGGAGCACCATACTGGGATATGTATTCAAAAGGAGCTATAGTTGGATTAACTAGAGGTTCAAATAGAAATCATATAGTAAGGGCTACCTTGGAAGCTATAGCATATCAGACAAGAGATATATTGGAAGTAATGAAATATGAGTCGGATATTCCAATCGAAACCCTTAGAGTTGATGGAGGTGCTGTTTCCAATAACTTTCTTATGCAATTTCAAGCTGATATACTTGATATATCTGTTCAAAGACCTAAAATAACAGAAACTACAGCTTTAGGGGCAGCCTATTTAGCAGGCTTGGCTGTTGGAGTTTGGAAAGATAAAAAGGAAATACAAAGTCAGTGGAAAAGAGATAGAACTTTTGAACCTAAAATGAATGAAGATATAAGGAAAACTAAATATAAGGGTTGGAAAGAAGCTGTAAAAAAGGTATTAGAAAACGCCACAAATAAGTAAGTGGCGTTTTTAATATAGATGATTTATATTTTTGTTAAATTAGTTTTAGCATTTTCTATCATTTTATTTACACTAGTTGGAGAAGTTGATCCATAAGATATTTTGGATCTAATACAGGTTTCTGGATTAACGGCTTCAATAATACCTTCATCAAAATGTGAAGAAAAATCATTAAATTCTTCTATTGTTAAACTATCAATAGTTTTTTCATTTTGAATACAGTACAATACCATTTTTCCAACAATCTCATGGGAACTTCTAAAAGGAACTCCTCTTTTTACTAGATAATCTGCCACATCTGTAGCATTCATAAATCCAGCACTTACAGCATTTTTCATTTTATCTTTATTAAATTCTATAGAATCAATCATTTGTACAAATATTTCTAAACAAATCTTAACCGTATCAACTGTGTCAAACAAGGGAGGTTTATCCTCCTGCATATCCTTATTATAAGCTAAAGGCAGTGATTTTAAAACAGTAAGTATATTGGTTAAATTACCATAAACCCTGCCTGTTTTGCCTCTAATTAATTCTGCTATATCAGGATTTTTTTTCTGAGGCATTATGCTACTACCAGTGCTATAGGAGTCGTCCATTTCTATAAATTGAAATTCTTGAGAATTCCAAAGAATAAGCTCTTCACAGAAACGACTTAAATGCATCATTATAATAGAAGAACAATTTATAAACTCAACTACAAAATCTCTATCACTAACAGCATCTAATCCATTTTCAGAAAATCCATCAAAACCTAGCTCTGATGCTAAAAATTCTCTGTCTGTATCATAGCTTACACCAGCTAACGCACCAGAACCTAAAGGCATTATATTTAGTCTTTTTTTGCAATCTACCAATCTACTATAATCCCTTTGAAACATTTGAAAATATGCCATTAGATGATATGCTAGAGTAATTGGTTGGGCTCTTTGTAAATGTGTATACCCTGGCATAATAGTTTCTGTGTGTTTTTCTGAAATATCCACAAGAGAAACTAACAAATTCTTTAGTAATCCACAGATATCACTAATTTCATCTCTTAAGTATAGACGGATATCCACAGCTACTTGATCATTTCTACTTCTAGCAGTGTGAAGTTTTTTACCCACATCACCTATTCTTTTGATTAATAAAGTTTCTATATTCATATGAATATCCTCTAAGGATACTTTAAACTCAACTTTATTATTTTCAATATCAATTAATATACTATTTAAACCTTCAATTATTTTTAAAGATTCATCTTCAGCTATTATACCTGTTTTGCCCAGCATTTTAGCGTGAGCTATACTCCCTGTTATGTCATGTTTGTACAGTTTCTGATCATACTCAATAGAAGCATTGAAGTTATCTACAATTTCAGCTGTGTCTTTTGAGAAACGTCCACCCCAAAGTTTCATATTGCACTAGACTCCTCTGTATTAGAGTTTTCGTTCATTAAGGCTCTAATAGTAAGTGGTAGGGCAAATAATTGAATAAACCCTTCTGCATCTTTTTGATTGTAAACTTCGTCTTCTCCAAATGTTACGAACTCTTCATTGTACAAGGAGTAAGGGGATGCTGTACCTACAGGAGTACAAGATCCTTTATATAATTTAACTTTAACTTTTCCAGTAACGTATTGTTGTGTACTGTTTACAAACTGATCAATTGCTTCTTTAAGAGGTGTAAACCACAATCCATCATATACTAGTTGAGAATACTTTTCAGACACAGTTTTCTTAAAGCTCATAGTAGCACGATCTAATGTTAATTTTTCTAAAGCTTTATGTGCTTTAAATAAAATAGTTCCACCAGGTGTCTCGTATACTCCTCTGGACTTCATACCAACTAATCTATTTTCAACGATATCTATTGTGCCTACACCATGTTTGCCAGCCACTTTATTTAAATATAACATCATTTCCAATGGAGAAAGAGTATTTCCATTTACAGATACTGGAATTCCCTTTTCAAAATCTATCTCTATATACTCTGGAGAATCAGGTGCTTTTTCAGGAGTAACAGACATCATTAATACATCTTCTTTAGGTTCATTCCATGGATCTTCTAAATTTCCGCCTTCATGACTTATATGCCAAATATTTTGATCTCTACTGTATATTTTTTCTTTTGTTACAGTAAGAGGAATATTGTACTTTTGAGCATATTCTATACAGTCCTCCCTAGATTTAAGATCCCATTCTCTCCAAGGAGCTATTATTTTAAGATGAGGATTTATAGCTTTAATACTTACCTCAAATCTAACTTGGTCATTTCCTTTACCTGTTGCACCATGAGATATGGCAACAGCACCTTCTTTTTCAGCTATTTCAACAAGTTTTTTAGAAATAAGGGGACGTGCAAAGGATGTACCTAATAAATAATCATCTTCATATATTGCTCCTGCTTTCAAACTAGGATATATATAGTCAGTGATAAATTCTTCTTTTACATCAATTACATAAGATTTATATGCTCCTGTTTCCATTGCTTTTTTATTTACAGCTTCAAAATCATCTTCTTGACCTACATCTACACATACAGCTATAACATCATAATTATAAGTATTTTTAAGCCATGTTAATATTACAGAAGTATCTAATCCACCTGAATAAGCTAATACAACTTTTTCCTTTTCCATTAAACTCATCTCTCCTTTGTAATTATTGATAAATATATTATAACAGAAATGTATTATTATTCAATATAAATATTCAAAAAAATATATAAATATTCACAAAAATTAAGCTGTTCAAAAAGTTTAAAAGGTATTAGAGTTACTAAGATTGCACCTTTGAAAATGAATACTTATAATATTAAATAAATGTGTATGTGATTGTTAATAAATATTAATAAATGTATTATAAATATTAACAAAATGAGTAATACTTATTGAATATGAATTATATAATTCATTTACTTGTAAACTAAGATGCACAATATATATATTAACAAGTGAAATAGCCATTTAATTAAACAAACAATATAGGTTAAGTTTATTTTTGCAAGAGTATGGATAAAACCTTGTAATATACACGTATACATTGACATTTACACTGTTTTATATTAAACTTATGTTGTTAGAATATTAGATACTTTGAAATAAGCTTATTAAATAAAATTATTAAGGACATGGAGGATGGTATGAGTAGAGATTTGATGCATGAGGATTCTTCTGCAGGATTGTCCTTAACTTCTAAGATCTTTAATATCCTTAGAGATGATATCTTAAATGGGAGATATAAAGAAGGAGAAAAGCTAGTTGAAGCGAAACTAGCAGAAGATCTAGGGGTTAGCCGTACCCCTGTAAGAGAGGCATTGAAACAACTAGAGCTTGATGGTATAGTAGAAAATCTCCCTAATAGAGGAGTAATAGTTATGGGAATTTCTATGCAAGATATTGAAGATATATTTGAAATAAGGTCTGCAATTGAAGGTATTTCGGCAAGGTGGGCAGCAGATAGAATTACAGATCAAGAGCTAGGGGCATTAAAAGAAACTTATGAATTAATGGAATTTTATACATTCAAGAAGGACTTAGAAAAGTTTGCAGAAATAAACACTAAATTCCATGAAATTATTTATAAAGCAACTAAGAGTAGATATTTAGAGCAAGTCCTTAAAGATTTTCAATACTATATGAAAAAAACAAGAATAAAATCTCTACAAGTAGAAGGAAGAATAAACGATTCTCTAGCAGAACACAAGATAATATTAGAGGCATTCTTAGCACGAGATAAGAAAAAAGCTCAAGAAGCGCTTACAATACATATATGCAACTCTAAAAAGAATGTGGAAGCTTCAAAAGACTACTCTAATTAGTAGTCTTTATTTTTTTAGTTTATAAAAACATGATAAAATATGGATAATATAGAAGATGGGAGTGAGATAATGATTACTGAAGAGAGACGAAAAAAGATACAAGAGATGCTTGTAGATAGATTAAACCCCATTACTGGAACAGAACTAGCTAAGATTTTTCAGGTTAGTAGACAAATAATTGTACAAGATATTGCAGTGATTAGAGCACAAGGGGAAAATGTATTGGCTACCTCTAATGGGTATATTATACCAAAGAAGGATGGTAAAGATAAAAATATAATTACTTTAATATCTAAGCATGAAGGATATATAAGTATGGAAGAAGAACTTAAAATAATGGTTGACTCTGGAGCAAAGGTTCTTGATGTAATAGTAGAACATCCTGTATATGGAGAAATAAGAGCTTCACTGATGATCCAATCAAGGTTAGAGTTAGATGAATTCATAGAAAAGGTACGAAAAAATAATGCAGAAGCATTGGCCACTCTAACAGGTGGAGAGCATATTCATACTCTTGAAGTACCCAATGAAAAAGCTCACAAAAGAATAATTGAAGAGCTAAGAAAAAAAGGCTATCTTGTAGAATAAAAGTATATATTCTTATTTTATTAATATCAGAGTATATGATAAAAAAGGGAGGGATAAAATAAATTGATACTAAATTATAAAATTAGAAATATATATTTGTTTAATAATTGATAAAGAACAAACTCTTTGGGTATATATAATAAATAATGGTTAAATTACAACACGAAGGAGGAATTTAATTGAACCGTATTAGAAGTATCACTGGAATAATAGTAGCTTTGGCAGTATTTATAGTTCTTTTTTTCAGCACTATAGTTGACTTTACTACTGATTTTTTATGGTTTAAAAATATTGGATATGATCAAGTATTTCTTACTAAACTAATGACTCAGTTAAAAATAGGAGTACCGTTATTTATTGTACTTACAGTCTTAATCTATTTATATCTAATATCTATTAAAAAAGATTATTATAAAAAGGTTGAGGCAGGAGTTATTTCTATAAGTGAGAAAAAGATCAATCAAGTAGCCCTTTTGGGGTCAGCAATAACGTCAACAATTGCAAGTATTACATTTTCTGGGGCTACATGGTATGAAATGCTAAGATATTTAAATAGTACCAACTTTAATATAGTAGACCCTTTATTTAACAACGATATATCTTTTTATATTTTTAAATTACCTTTTTTTGAACAGTTATACTATTTATTATCTGCCTTTATTTTTATGATGGTTGTACTGACATTCGTATTCTATTTATTTATGATGAGTGTGAGAAGACCTACATTATTTGATATAAATAGAGAAAGAGATCCTCAGCAACCTAGAAGACCCATAAAAATAGACTATGATACAATTAAAAATTTAGTACATATTGCATTTAGACAGCTTGTCATATTGGCAGTAGTATTCTTTCTAATTCAGGGAGTAGGATATTTTATAAAAACATATAGTCTACTTAACTCAGAACTTGGTGTAGTTTATGGAGCTGGATTTACAGATATCCATGTAAGTTTATGGTTGTACAGAATTATGATGGTAGTATCAGTTGTTTCTACAATTTTAGTAATTATGGGGGCAAAAGCAAAAAATATAAAATTAGTTTTAGCAGCACCTGTTATTTTGATAGCGGTTTCTGTTTTAGGTAATTTAGCAGCAGCAGGTGTACAAAACTATATAGTATCTCCTAATGAGATATCTAGAGAGGTTCCCTATTTGGAAGAAAATATAAAATATACTAAACTGGCATATGGGCTTAATGATATTGAAGAAAGAGAGTTTCCAGCAGAAGAAAATCTAACAAGAGAAGATTTAGAAGCAAATAGAGAAACAATAGATAATATAAGAGTCAATGATTATAGACCTACAAGCCAGTTTTATAACCAAAGACAAGGTATTAGACTATACTATAAATTCAAAGATGTAGATGTAGACAGATATATGATAGACGGAAAATATACTCAAGTGTTTTTAGGAGCTAGGGAAATTGATTACTCTAAAACAAAACCTCAATGGATAAATCAACATTTAAAATATACACATGGATATGGAATAGCCTTATCACCAGTAAATAGCATAACATCTGAAGGTCAACCTAATTTATTGGTTAAAAATATTCCTCCTGAGTCTTCTGTAGAAAATTTAAAGGTTGATGAACCAAGAATTTATTTTGGAGAGCTTACTGATAACTATTCTATTACAAATACTAAAGAGATGGAATTTGACTATCCTAGTGGGAATCAAAATGCTGAAAATACATATGAAGGAACTGCAGGAATAAAGTTGAAAGGTATGAATAAACTACTGTTTGCAATAAAAGAAAAAAGCATGAGAATGTTAATATCAGGAGATATTAGTTCAGAAAGTAAAATCCTTATTTATAGAAATATAAAGGAAAGAGTTAATAAAATAGCTCCTTTCTTAGATTATGATGATGACCCATATTTAGTTATTGATGAAGGAAAGTTGTATTGGATAATAGACGCTTATACAATAAGTAGTAACTATCCTTATGCTGAACCATATATTTCAGAAGATAGGAACTATATAAGAAACTCAGTAAAAGTAGTAGTAGATGCCTATAATGGGGATGTAACTTATTATACGGTAGATGAAGAAGACCCATTATTAAAAACCGTAGATAAAATATTCCCACAGCTATTAACACCTATTGAAGAAATGCCAGAGGGTTTAAGAGATAATCTTAGATATCCATTATTTTTATTTAATGTTCAGTCAGAAGTTTACAGGACATACCATATGACTGATACAGAGGTTTTCTATCAAGGTGAAGATTTATGGGATATAAGTGATGAAATATATGATAACAGTATTCAACCAATGGAACCAAATTATTTTATCATGAGGCTTCCAGAGGAAGAAAGAGAGGAATTTGTACTATCTCTTCCTTATACGCCAAGAGGCAAGCCAAATATGACAGCGCTTTTTATGGCTAGAAATGATAATGAAAACTATGGAAAGCTTATAATATTTAAACTGCCAAAACAAAAGAATATATATGGACCTATGCAAATAGAATCAAGGATAGATCAAGATACTGATATATCAAAAGAGTTTTCATTATGGGGACAACAAGGTTCTTCATATATACGAGGTAATGTTTTAACTATACCTATAGAGGATTCACTACTTTATGTAGAACCAGTTTATTTAAGAGCCTCAAATGAAAATAGCCTACCAGAAGTAAAAAGAGTTATTGTAGCCTATGGAGATAAGATAGCATATGAAGAAACCTTAGATGAGGCATTGATATCATTATTTGGAAAAAAAGAAGAAGAACAGCCAGAACAACCAGAACAACCAGATGTTCCTATAGAAGGAGATATGCCTGATAATATCAAGGGGCTCATAAATAGAGCTAACAATATCTTTAATCAAGCTCAAGCTGATCAAAGAGCTGGAGATTGGGGAGCATATGGAGAAAATATAGAGGAACTACAAAGAGTACTAGAAAGATTAAATCAATTAAATACAACAGAAGAAGAGTAAGAAAAAAACACTAGAGTGTAACAGCTTTAGTGTTTTTTCTATGTGTGAAAACTCCGTTTTAAAGATTTTAAGTGTAAAAACAAACTCGTTAAATATTGGTAATTTTCTAAAATGGTCTATTTATAAAAAAGTAAACATTATTATGAGAAAAAAGTTATTTTTAAATTTATTATCAAATATATTATATAAAAATGCTTATCCAATTAAACGGAGGGATTTCATGGAGAACTTACCTTTAATATATAATTCTGGAAATGATACAACTACTAATCAGTGGAAAAAATATTGTGAAAAACTCATTTGTAAAGAGTGCAAGGAAGATTTACAGGCAATTTTAGACTGTATTCATGATGGTATTTATATTACAGATGGAGAAGGGACTACTTTAATTTTAAACCAAGAAGCTGAAAAGACAGGAGGTTTATCTGCAAAAGAGTTAATAGGAAGAAATATGAGAGAACTTGTGGAAGAAGGATATTGTTCGGAATCAATTTCTTTAAAAGTTATTAAACAAGGAAAGCCAGCTAATATTATTCAAAACCTAGGAGACGGCAATCAACTAATGGTATCAGGCACTCCATACTATAAAAATGGGAAAATTAAAATGGTCATTACAACAGAAAGAGATATATCTGAAATTATCAAGTTAAAGAAACAATTAGAGGAACAACAAAGACTAACAGAACAATATCAAACAGAGTTAGAATATTTGCGTTCTCAAAGCACTATTACTGAAAATATGATCATAAAAAGTTTTAATATGAAAAATATAGTAGATTTAGCTCTTAGAGTAGCAAAATTAGATACAACAGTTTTAATTCAAGGAGAGTCGGGTACTGGAAAAGAAATTATTGCTAAAAATATTCATAAAAATAGCATGAGAACTAAAGGACCAATTATAAAAATTAATTGTGGGGCAATACCAGAAAATTTAATGGAATCAGAGTTGTTTGGATATGAAAAAGGAGCATTTACAGGGGCAAGTAGCGAAGGGAAAATAGGATTATTTGAAATGGCAAATAAGGGTACATTATTTTTAGATGAGATAGCAGAAATCCCTCTAAAACTACAGTCAAAGCTTTTAAGAGCTTTACAAGAAAAGGAGATTATGAGAATCGGAGGCAAGAAATGTATACCTATTGATGTCCGAATAATAGCTGCCACTAATGTTGATTTAAAAAAAGCAGTAACAGAAGGAAATTTCAGAGCGGATCTTTTTTACCGACTTAATATTATACCTATATTAGTTCCCCCACTAAGAGATAGAAAGGGGGATATTCCTGCATTATCATATTATTTTATAGAAAAGTTTAATGAAAAATATAAAATTAATAAACAAATTGAGGAAACTGCAATACAAATACTAGTTAATCACAATTGGCCAGGTAATGTCAGAGAACTAGAAAATATAATTGAACGGACTATGATTATTCACACAGGTAATCTTATTACTAAAGAACAAGTAGAAACTCAGCTGCTAGATTTAGAAAATGATAGAGTAACTTCAATAATTAATAACACACAAAAAAGCATGTCATTTCATGAGCAAGTAGAGGAATTTGAAAAAAAACTCTTAATTAAAGCTATGCATAATTATAAAAATTCCCGTGAATTAGCTAAAGCATTAAAAATAGATAAATCCACCATAAATCGAAAGTTAAACAAATATCAAATTAAAAGTAATTATATGGATGAATAAGAAAGGCGTATTCTTGCACTAAGTAGAGTGCAAAAATACGCCTTTCTTATATATGGACTATTTAAAGTTTTAGATTAGTAAAAAAATAATAAATAAATTAGAAGAGTGAATATTTGAGCCAAAGATCTTATATAAAAAAATATATGTAGATTGCTCAAAGCAAGTATTTTAAACATATTTTAGAAATATCTAAAAATATAATCTTATGGCATTGAACTTGCTATATTAGTTCTAAAGTAAAACTAGTATAGAGATATTATTGTGAAAATATTTAGATTGGAGGGGGAGAGTTTTATAAGAATTAAAAAAATTAGGGAGGGATAAGTTTTGGATAACTATGGGTTGATTAGTTTATTACCTGCTATTTTTGTAATTTTATTTGCATTGTATACTAAGAAAACTTTTGAAGCATTAATTTTAGGATCTATATTTACCTTTGTTATTGTAAACAAAGGAGGATTTTTTAATCCTTGGCTAGACAGCTTGTATGAAGTGATGATGGATGGAGATACGGTTTGGGTAATTTTGACTTGTGGATTATTTGGAAGTCTTATAGCACTATTGGAAAAATCTAGAGGTTCGTTTGGTTTTTCAAAGTTGATGCTAAAGTATAGTAATACACAAAAAAAATCTCTTTTAGCTACATGGATTTTAGGGATTATTATATTTGTGGATGATTATTTAAATGTACTGACTATAGGGTCTTCTATGAGAACGGTTACAGACAAACACAAGATTCCTAGAGAAATGTTAGCCTATGTTATTGATTCTACAGGAGCTCCTGTATGCGTACTGATACCATTTTCAACCTGGGTAATTTTCTTCGCTAGTGTTTTTGCAAAACAACCTGAATTACAGCATTTAGGTTCAGGTTTAAGTATGTATTACCATTCATTACCTTATATATTTTATGGATGGACGGCAGTCATTGTTGTTCCTTTGGTAATTTTAGGAGTAATTCCAATCATTGGTCCTATGAAAAAAGCATATAAAAGGGTGAGTGAAGGGGGCAACACTTACTCAGAAAAAAGTGCAGAATATAATACAGAAATTAAAAGTGATAACTACTCCAATCAACAAGACATCTCTGAAATGAGAGATAAAATTGACATAGCTGAATCAGACATGGATGGAAAATTAGTGAATTTTACTTTGCCTATACTTTTATTGGTAATAATAACTGTTTGGACTGGAGATCTTTTAATAGGGGTATTAGCATCAATAGCAGTAGGAATTGTACTATATTTACCTTTTAAGGTAATGACTTTTGATGATTATTCAAAGTGCATATTGGGTGGATTTGCGAATATGATACCAATGCTAGCTATTATAATAGGAGCATTTACTTTTCAAAGAGCAGCAAGCGCCATAGGAATGGCAGATTATGTGGTAGAAACTGTACAGCCACTAATGAGTCCTCAATTATTTCCTGCAATTACTTTTGTGGTAGTTTCTATGTTGTCATTTATAACTGGAAGTAACTGGGGAGTACCTGCAGTCACAGTACCAATTATAGCTCCATTAGCTATTGCAGTAGGTGCAAATCCATATTTAGCACTAGCGGCCATAGTATCAGGAGGAACTTTTGGAAGCCATGCTTGTTTTTATTCAGATTGCACAGTTTTGACATCTATGTCTGCTCGTATAGATAATATGGAACACGCATTGACACAGTTTCCATATGCTTTAATTTCTGCAGGGATGGCAACAGTACTATATCTGATATTTGGATTTATTATGTAAATAACCTTAAAGGGAATTTAAATACACAATAAATAACAAAAGGGGGAAGTACAAAATGAAAATAGTTTTATTAGGAGCAGGGCTACAAGGGATTGCTACCGCCTTAGATTTGGCTTGGAGTAAAGATGTTAATGAAGTACTGTTAGCAGATTTTGATTTTGAAAGGGCAAAATATGTGGCAGATGAATGCAATAAACGTTATGGAGATAAAGTCAAAGCTGTTAAATGTGATGTTTCAGATTTTGATGCTTTAGTTGAGTTAATTAAAGGCTGGGATGTAGTTATTAATGATGTGAATTATTATTGGAACTGTCATATTATGGAGGCGTGTTTGAAAGCAAAGGTACATTATATAGACATTGGAGGACTGTATGTAGAGACTTTAAGACAAATGGAATATGATGCAAAATTTAAGGAGGCAGGGTTAATAGCAATACCAGGAATAGGAGGCACACCGGGACTGACAAATGTATGCGCTAGATGGGCGGCAGATAGATTGGATACAATAGATGAAATCAATTTCTACTGTGGATCTAATGATTGGTCAAAATCTTCTAAGACATTTGCAGTATCTTATGCTATTGATACAATAATGGATGAGTTTTTTATGAATCCAATTCAGTATATAAATGGTGAGTATGTAGAATTAGAAGCTGAAAGTGGAGGAATGATTGTAGATTATCCTGAACCAGTGGGCAGAGAATATTCATTTCACACAATACACTCAGAGATAGCTACAGTACCAGAAGTATTTAAAAGCAAAGGAATTAAAACTTGCACCTTCAGAGTAGGGTTTCCAAAGGATCTAATGGATAAGTTTAAATTCTTAGCAGGGTTAGGATTTACAAATAAAGAAAAAATAGATGTTTATGGAACAGAAGTAAGTCCATTTAAAGTACTTAAAAAACTAATGGAAATTCAGCCTGATGATTCAGAAGAAGAGGTTAATGACTGTGACATTATAAAAACACAGGTAATAGGTATAAAAGATGGTAAAAAAGTAGAATATGTCCTAGAAGCAGTATGTAGACCTATAAAGGAATGGCCAGAACTAATGGGAGCACAAGTATATATTGGGGGTGCTCCATCCTGGACAGCACAAATGCTGTTGAATGGGGATATAAAAGGGTCTGGGGTTTTACCTCCAGAGGTATGTATACCACCAGAAATAATATTTGAAGAGGCAGCAAAAAGAGAAATATATATAACTGCTACTAAAAATACTGTATTTGGGAAAAAGGATTGGGAAACTATTATGAAAAAAAGAAAGATTAATCAATGGGAGGATTAAATATAATAGTTGAGATATCTAGGGGGACGATAGTATGAAGATATTAGTTATGGGAGCTGGAGGTCAAGGAGGACCATGTGTATCTATTCTGTCAAGAGATAAAGATGTAGAAGAAATAAGGCTAGCAGATATAGATATGGAAACTGCTAATAAAGTAAAAGAAAAGGTTAATAGTGAAAAAATTAAGGTTTATAAAGTAGATGCAAATTCAGTAGGTGAAGTTGCTGAAGTTGGAAAAGGGGTACATGTGATAATAGACCTAGTACTACCTTGGCTTGCACCTAATGTAATGGAGGCAGCACTTAAGGTAGGAGCTCATTATGTAAACACAGCATTTGATACTCCATTTTGGGATCAAATTGTAAATGGTGAAGAACTTGAGTTTAATAACAAGTTTAAGCAAGCAAAACTTACTGCTTTGTTAGGGTGTGGAATGGCACCAGGATTTTTAAATGTATTGGTAAGATATTATGCTGATAAACTTGATAAAGTAAAAAGTATAAAACTTAGATTAGGAAAAAAGAAGCTAGGATTGGGAAAATATGATGATATTGTGACTCCTTGGAACCCTGGATGGGCTCCAAAACAAGCTCTGATAGATTGTGCAATGGAGCCATGTGTTTTCAAAGATGGAAAATATGAAAAATCTTCAGCATACGGAGAAATAGAAGAATGGGAATTCCCTGAACCTGTAGGAAAGTTACTTGTATCCCACCATTCTCACGAAGAGCCATATTCTCTTCCTATAAATATAGGAAAAGATCTTGAATATTGTGATTTCAAATATTATGTATCTTATCAACCAGCAACTCTTGTTTCTATGGGGTTAGCATCTCAAGAAGAAATAAGTGTAAAAAGTTCAAAGGTAAAGCCTATAGATGTAGTTATGGAACTCATACCTAAACCTGGGAATGCATTTTTAGATGAAGATGTAGAAAACTTTGATTATCTAGATAAAACCTTTTTTATGTCTATGATGATAGCAATGAAAGGTGAAAAGGATGGAGAAGAAGTAGAATATAATATTAACTGTCCAAAGTTTACAAGTCCAGGGAAAAAGCTTTATGAGATTTTTGGAACATCTTTAATTAATGTAGCATTGCCAGCTGTAATTGGAGCAAAAACGATAACACAAGGAGAGCAAAAGGGCATAATATTTGCTGAACAGTTAGATGTACAAAAATTTTTAAAACTTTTCAAAGAAACAGGTATACCCTATCAATGGCAGGAACTATAAAGATAAATAAAAAAAGAAACTCTATATCTATCATTATAAATCAAAAAAGCAAGTTAGGGAACCATTCCCTAACTTGCTTTCTTCTTAAATTTTAATATACTGGATCTGTCTTTACCAATACATTAATCCACTTACCACTAAATAGTCTTGCTACGCAAAGTAAACTACGAAGAATCTCTTCTGCGGCTACAATCATCATAACCACAGTAATGCTATATCCAGATTTTGCAGCAAAATATGCGATAGGAATACCTAGCAAACATAAGGGTAGTGTATCTACATACATACTAAATTTTGTATCTCCACCAGCTCTTAAAATACCCATTATATTTACTGTTGTCATGGCCCTAAATATAAGCATTAAAGCATTGATTCTGATTATAGTCGTAAGATTCTCTCTTGCACGATCTGTTACATTGAAGTAGTCACCTACAATTGGACCAATCCATGCCAATAAAAGACTACATACTATCCCTACACCAAGGCCTACGAAGAAAAGTTTATGAGCATAAGCCTTTCCTTTTTCCAAATCACCTTCACCTAAGGCATTTCCCACAATGGTAGCTGTGGAATATGCAACGCTTTGGGCTATGATGTGAAAAATACTTGCCATAGTGGCTGCAATTTGGGTTGCTGATAATGCATCAACGGATACCAACCCATATATTTTTAAATAAACCGAAACGCTTATCACCCAAATAACCTCTGTAATAAAAATGGGAATACCTGTTTTCATAATACTACTATTAATAGTTTTATTCATTTTGAATAATAATGTTTGAAAGGATATATTCAAAATATCTGTTTTCTTATACACATAAACAAGTATGGCTATGCTTTGGATTAATCTAGCAATTAGCGTTGCTATTGCCGCCCCTGTAACCCCTAAAGCTGGTAATCCCATATTTCCAAATATCAACAAATAATTAAGAAATGTATTAAGTAAGATTGCAATAATAGAAATGTACATGACATATTTAGTGTCTCCTATGGATCTTAACATTCCCGAGTATGCAAAAGTAATAGCTGTAGGAATGTAGGATATGGCCACAATCTGTATATATTGTGCGCCTAAACTTACTACTGCTGGATGGGAATTAAAGATATTAATAATACCACTAGAAAAAAACACACCACCTACTGTAAATATGCCTCCAAACAGTAATATTAATCGCCATGAAAAAGACATAATTTCACCAATGCTCTTGTTGTCTCCCTTTCCATAGTATTGGGCAGAATATACAAAACATCCTCCTTGAGATCCAGTAACAAAGTAAGTAAAAATTAAATATATTTGATTGGCTATACTAACTGCCGCTATAGGGATAGTTCCAAGACTACCAATCATAAAAATGTCTATAAAGTTTAATGATGCGCTGATAAAGTTTTGTATCATTATGGGCATACCGATTCTATATAATTTAGAATAGACACCGGAATGAGCTACCAATTGATTGTCCATATAGTTCCCCCAATTAATATAATCTTCAAATAAGTTCACTCTATAATTATATCACAAATTAAAGAAGGTTTTTTTTGAAAAAATAAAAGCAAGTTCTGGAACAGTCTCCAAACTTGCTTTTTGTGGTTAAAAACGTGCTCTATGGTGTTTTAGTTCTTCTACTGACATGGTATCTAGCTTTTGAGCTGTTTGTGCAAATTCTCTTCTATCTATTAGTCTTTTTTCAACTAAAAGTTCTATTAAGGTGGCTATTGCCAAGGTGTTTCTATAGTCTACTTCCTTTAAATCTCCTATTTGTGCATATAAATCTATATCGTGCATTTTTCTTTCCCCCCCACAATCTTTATTTATATTGAAAGTATTGTCCTAAAAGAGAAAAATAATACATAGATTATTATGAGAAATAAATAATTTTCTAGGCACATTATAAAAAGAAGTGCATATTATGGAGATATACCCCTTTTTAGAGGAGGGCTTTTATGGAGCAAAACTATGAGCTTACTACAGCTAGGTATTTTTTAGAGTTAACAAAGTTGTTTTGTCAGTCGGCAGTAGCTTATTACTTAAAAAGAGATGATGCAAAGCTAGAAAACTTATATTACAAAACAATGGATATACACGATCAGTATATTGAATTGTACTGTGATGAAGAGGAAAAAGAGGACAGGTTTAAAGAAAAAATATATGAGCTTTTGGATTTGATTTTAGAAAGAGAGCATGAAGATACACTGATCTTAAAATCTAATTTAGAAAAATATAGGGGTATTAAGCTAAGAGAGAATATCATAAACAATATTTATGTAGAGCTTTGGATTATTGATAAGGATCTGTGGCTATATATTTTTGAGAAACAAGAAGTTAAAGAAAAGGTTATTCCATTTGAAATTGAAGCCCCTTATCTTATAAGAATAGATCAAGTATATTATGCCTTGAAGGCAAAACGTACTACTGGTCTATTATCTAAACTTTATGAAAAAGAAAAAAAACAGCTTAAAAATGAATAATTTCTATACTTATTGCAAAACTAATGTTAATGTGTTAGAATATTTTAAAATATATTAAATACTGTGAAGGGAAATAGTAGATAGATTCATTTCTTTAGAGAGTCGGTGGTGGGTGAAAACCGATGGAGTGAGTTATTGAATCCATCCTGGAGTTATAGGCTGAAACTAGAGTAGGTCATGTCGGGTGCGACCGTTATATCGTGTAAAGAGGACTGTTAATAGTCAATCTGGGTGGCAACGCGGGAAAAAATACCTCTCGTCCCTTAACTTGGGATGAGGGGTTTTATATTTTTTAATACATATGAGGAGGAAATTATTTATGCTAGATATTAGAAGATTGAGGGCAAATCTAGAGGAAGTAAAAACTTTAGTTGAAAGAAGAGGTCAGGGAGACTATGAACTGGATAAGGTTATTGCGTTAGATGAAAATAGAAGAACACTGCTTCAAGAAGTAGAACAGATGAAAAACAAACAAAATACTGTGTCTAAGGAAATTCCTAAATTAAAAAAAGAGGGAAAAGATACGAAAGCAGTATTAGAAGAAATGAAAAGCTTATCAGAAAGTATAAAAAAGATAGATGAAGAAGTTAAAAAGATTGATGGAGAAGTCCAAGGTATGTTGCTAGGAATTCCAAATACACCTCATCCTGATGTACCTGCTGGAAATTGTGATGCTGACAATTTAGAGGTTAAAAAATGGGGAGAAGCGATGAATTTTGATTTTGAGCATAAGGCCCATTGGGATATAGGTACAAATCTAGATATTTTAGACTTTGAAAGGGCTGGGAAAATCACAGGTGCAAGATTTACTGTTTACAAAGGGTTGGGAGCTAAATTAGAAAGAGCTTTAATAAACTTTATGCTAGATTTGCATACAAGTGAACATGGATATGTTGAGATACTACCTCCATTTATGGTAAATAGAGATAGTATGACAGGTACAGGACAGTTACCAAAGTTTGAGGATGATATGTTCCATATTCCTAGTAAGGATTTCTTTTTAATTCCTACAGCAGAAGTACCTGTTACTAATTTATATATGAATGATATCCTAGAGGGTGATAAACTTCCTATATATCATACAGCTTATACACCTTGTTTTAGAAAAGAAGCAGGCTCAGCAGGAAGAGATACTAGAGGTTTAATCCGACAACATCAGTTTAACAAGGTGGAATTGGTTAAATTTTCAAAGCCTGAAGAATCTTATAATGAGCTTGAAAAGCTACTTAATGATGCAGAGAAGGTATTACAGCTTTTAAAGCTTCCTTATAGAATAGTTAAGCTTTGTACTGGGGATTTAGGATTTAGTTCAGCTTGCACTTATGATATAGAGGTATGGATGCCAAGTTATAACAGATACTTAGAAATATCTTCATGTAGTAATTTTGAAGATTTTCAAGCTAGAAGGGCAAATATAAGATTCCGTCCTGAGACAAAAGGAAAGGTTGAATATGCTCATACTTTAAATGGGTCTGGCTTAGCTATAGGTAGAACCTTTGCAGCTATATTAGAGAACTATCAGCAGGAGGATGGTTCAGTATTGATACCTGAAGCATTAAGGCCATATATGAGAGGATTAGAGAAAATATCTAAATAAAGATAAAAGAGTATTAATTTACTATTAGTAGATTAATACTCTTTTTTTCTATCGCTTGCTTCTTTTGTTTAAAGCTTCTTGATGTTCATTAGATTGCTTTAACCAATTTTTTAACTTGTCTTCGAAAGTATTAAAACCTTCGCTGCTTTGAGGATCTTGGTAGTTTGTAGCGCCTTTGCTCTTTCTAGGACGTCCACCTGAAGCTGATGGAGTACGCTTTGGGCGTTCTTCCACTTTAGGTGCCTCTTGAGTTTCCTTGATAGAAAGAGATATCTTGCCACTTTCTTCCTCAATTGCCATGATTTTCACATTAACCTTTTGGCCAACAGAAAGTACTTCATTAATATCTTTAACGAAGCCATGGGATACTTGAGATATATGAACCAACCCTTGAGTTTTTTCGTCGATAGCTACAAATGCCCCAAAGGGTTTGATTGCTGTAACATCTCCTTCGATGATTGAACCTACTTCAAATTTCTCTGACATAAACACACTCCTAAATATTTTTTTATTATCTCAAATTAGTATACCACAAATTACTTAATTATACAAAAAGGAGGTGTCTATTTATAATTAAATTTTATGAATTCTATGTTCTATATGCTCCATTTATTTTTACATAATCATAAGTTAAATCACAACCCCAAGCTTTAGCATTGTATTCCCCATCTTTAAGGTCTGCAACCACTCGAATAAACTCATGACTTAGAACTTTTTTAGCTAATTCTTCACTAAAGGATAGTCCTACTCCATTTTCCATTAAGGCAATAGAACCATTGGGACTTTCAAACACTATATTTACTTTATCAGGATCAAAGTCTCCTCCAGAATAACCAAGGGAACAAATAACCCTACCCCAGTTAGCGTCTTCACCAAAGAAGGCTGATTTTACCAAATTAGATGATATAACAGATTTTGCACAAAGCTTTGCATCTTTTTTAGATTTGGCATTTAATACATGGGCTTCAAGTAGCTTTGTAGCACCTTCGCCATCCTTAGCAATGAGCTTAGCCAGCTCTTGATTTACATAATCTAGTGCTTCTTTAAATAAGGAATAACTGGAATCACTTTCATTTACAATGGCATTAGAATTTCCGTTGGCTAAAGCAATAACCATGTCATTGGTACTGGTGTCACCATCTACTGAGATCATATTATAGGTATCATCTACACTATCTTTTAAAGCCTTATTAAGTACCTCTTTTTCTATATTAGCATTGGTAAATATGAAAGAAAGCATAGTTGCCATATTTGGGTGTATCATTCCTGAACCCTTAGCAATACCTGATATAAGTATAGGTTCATTATTTATATTTATTTCTACAGTTACTTCTTTAGGAGCTAGATCTGTTGTAAGAATGGCTGTTGCTGCATCATGCCCCCCTGTTGTAGAAAGTTTTGAAGCTGCATCTTTTATACCTGCATTTATTTTATCCATAGGCATAGATACTCCTATTATACCCGTTGACGCCACAAGGACTGAGTCAGGAGAAATTTCTAAAGCGCTGGCAGTAGTATTAACCATGGTGACTGCATCTTCAAAACCTTGTTTACCAGTACAGGCATTTGCATTTCCACTATTAACTACAATTGCATTAATTCCATCTGATTCAAGATGTTTCATATTTACCTTTAAAGGGGCAGCTTTTACCTTGTTTGTGGTAAATGTAGCGGCAGCTACAGCAGATTTTTCGCTATAAATAATACATAAGTCTTTTTTACCACGCTTTTTGACTCCGGAGCTTATTCCAGCAGCTTTAAATCCAGGAACATCTGTAATACTTTTATCCTTTAATATTTTCATTTTCATTCACCCTTTCAATAAGTATTAATATCTAAGGCGCCATTGCCATTAATTTTAACCCTTCATTTTCATCAAATCCACACATAATATTCATATTTTGAACAGCTTGACTTGAGGCACCTTTCATAAGATTGTCAATAGCAGAGACAACTATTACTCTGTTAGTACGATTATCAATTCTTAGTCCTATATCACAAAGATTTGTTCCCTTTACCCATTTAGTTTCAGGGATAGAATCAAGTATTCTTATAAAGTTATCATTTTTATAAAAGTCCTTATAAAGTTGATTTAAGTCTTTTTCATCTATATGTCTAGTTAAACTTCCATAGCAAGTAGCTAAAATCCCACGATTCATAGGTACTAAATGAGGAGTAAAGGATATTATCATATCTTGCCCAGAAACTTTGGACAACTCCTGCTCTATTTCAGGGGTGTGTCTATGAGTACCTACTCCGTAAGCTTTAATTGATTCATTGCTCTCGCAAAATAAATTTGGAATATTAGCAGATCTTCCTGCACCAGAAACCCCGGATTTTGCATCAACAATAACCGATGAGAAATCTATAAGGGATTCTTGTAATAATGGACTCAGTGCTAAAATAGTAGCAGTTGGATAACAACCAGGGTTTGCCACTAAACTAGCTTTTGTGATTGTTGATCTGTACAACTCTGGGAGTCCATATACTGAACTTTTTAAATGATTAAGAGCAATATGGTCAAGCCCGTACCACTGTTTGTATACATTTGGGTCATTAAGACGAAAATCAGCCCCTAAATCAATTACCTTGACACCTACCTTTAATGCCTTTTCTACAATATCAAAGGATTTTCCATGAGGTAGGGCAATAAATAGTATATCAATTTTAGATAAGCGTGCTATACCTGATTGAATATCTATACAATTTTTTTCAATAAATCCCTGATAGTTAGGATATACATTACTAAAAGGAATATTAGCATGATTATGAGAACACAAGAAGTCTATGGATACATACGGATGTTGAGACAACAACCAAACTAAATTCTGTCCTGCGTACCCAGTAGAACCTATAATTCCTACCTTAACCATTTTATCACCTCCCACATCAATATAAAAATAATTATACACACAATAATATAAATATACAATACATTATGGAATTTTTTTAAAAAAATATTGAAAAAATATTAAAATATATGTATAATTATTTACAAATTATATAATTAGGAGGTAGTAGAGTGACAGATCTAATGAAAGTTAAAATTTTGATTGAGGCTCTACCCTATATTAAAAAATTCAGAGGAAAAACCTTTGTAATTAAATATGGGGGAAGTATTATGAAAAATAAAGAGTCTAAAGATGCTTTTATTGAAGATATAGTTTTGTTAAAGCTTGTAGGCATAAAAGTGGCTATAGTACATGGAGGAGGGCCCAAGATTTCAGAGCTTTTAGAGCGGTTAAATATAAAAACTGAATTTGTAAAGGGATTGAGAAAAACGGATAAGAAAACAATGGAAGCTGTTGAAATGGTTCTTTCAGGGCATATAAATAAGGAGTTAGTTTCAGAGCTTTGTAATCATGGTATTCATGCAATCGGCTTAAGTGGCAAGGATGATAATTTAATTAAAACTCAAAAAAAGTATTTATATGAAGGTGAAGAGGCTATAGACATAGGATATGTTGGAGATGTTGTACAAATAAATGATAAAATGCTTATGGATTTGTTAGATAAGGATTATTTACCTGTCATTTCTCCTGTAGGATGTGATGAAGGAGGAGATACTTATAATGTAAATGCTGATTATGCAGCTTCCGCAGTGAGTTCAGCTTTAAATGCAGAAAAGCTTATAGTATTATCAGATGTGGAAGGGCTGTATACAAACGTAAATGATCCATCAACTTTTATTTCATCAGTTACTTTAGATGAAATTGATAACTATATAAAAAATGGAAGTATAAATGGGGGAATGTTACCTAAGATGGAATGCTGTACTAACGCTATAAAAAATGGCACGAAAAATGTTCACTTAATAGATGGAGGACAGCTTCATAGTTTGCTTTTAGAGATATTTACTCGTGATGGAATAGGTACAATGGTGAAGGGGGAAGAATCAGATGAACAAAACTAATATTATGAACACCTATGCACGATTTAATGCAGTACTAGATTATGGTGAAGGAACTTTTGTATATGATGTGGAGGGTAAAGAATACTTAGATTTTGTGGCTGGAATAGCTGTGAATTGCCTAGGGCATAATCATCCTGCAATAATAAATGCAATAAATGAGCAAAGTAAAAAGCTAATGCATATTTCAAATTTATATTGGAATAAGCCCCAATTAGAGCTGGCTAAAATCCTTGTAGAAAATAGTGAGCATGATCAAGTATTTTTCTGCAATAGCGGTACTGAAGCCACAGAAATAGCATTAAAGTTGGCAAGAAAGTATGGAAAAATAAATGGTAGTAAGGAAAAAAGTCAAATACTGTATATGGAAAATTCATTTCATGGAAGAACTATGGGTGCATTAAGCATTACAGGACAGGAAAAATATCAAAAATCCTTTACTCCTTTGATGGGAGGAGTAGAGGCGGTAAGCTTTAATAATATAGATGATTTGACAAAAAAGATGAACGATAAGGTTTGTGGAGTTATATTAGAACCTATTCAAGGTGAAGGAGGTATCGTTTCAGCTGAAAAAGATTTTCTTGAAAAAGCAAAAGAACTATGTAAAACCTATGATGCCCTATTAATATATGATGAGGTTCAGTGTGGAGTAGGAAGAACTGGCAAACTCTTTGCTTACGAAAAATACGGGGTAGTTCCTGATGTAGTTTGTATGGCAAAGGGTTTAGGTGGAGGATTCCCTATAGGTGCAGTAATAGCAACCAAAAAGGCTGCTGAAAGCTTTGAACCAGGGGATCATGGTTGTACTTTTGGAGGAAACCCTTTGGCCTGTGCAGTTAGTCATGCAGTACTAAAGGAGTTAATTGATGGTGGGATAATCGAGAAAGTAGATGCAAAAAGTCTATACTTTATTGAAAAAATCAATGAATTAAAAGAAAAGCATGATGTTATAAAAGGTGTTCAAGGTATGGGTCTGTTATTAGGTATAGTTCTTTCATCAAATATTAAAGAGTTTATTGGAAAATGTATGGAAAAGGGTTTGTTGTTAGTTGGAGCTGGTCAAAATGTTGTTAGAATAGTTCCTCCTTTAACTGTATCTTATGAAGAAATAGACAAGGCTGTAGATATAATGAGAGAAGTTTTAAGTGAGATGAAATAAAATACAAAAACGAAAATGACCACGGCACCCTTCCGTGGTCACTTCTTTGGGTTGATGAGTCAAACTTTTTAGGGATTAATGTGAATGAAAAATGAATAATCAACTAACTGTTTGTTAATTAATTATCTAACAATAGTATATAATTTTTCTGTATATTTTGCAACCCCTATTATTAAAAAAGCTATTAAATTTTATAAAAATCTTGATTATAAAATTATGTAAACGTATATCGAATGAGTGCTATATTAGTACTCTATGGAGTCTTGGCTAAAGATTATTTAAAAACTTAAAGATATTTTTAAAAAAATATTTGACATCATCAGGTGTGTGTGTTACCATTGTTGAAATAAAATAGTTCCTTTAAACTGGTCCTGAGAGGCTAGCAAGGTATTCATAATAGAATGTGTTTAATATTACATTTTTTAAACTCGTTTAGTGTTTAAATATAGATACTAGATATGTCCTGGGAAAATGTTTAATACTTAACATATACTTTTCATGTATAAACCTTTAGCTTTCGGGCTGAGGTTTTTTTATTGGAAAGAAAAAATTTTGAAATACCATTGTATAAATATATACCATAAAGTATAATTATTAATAATAATTATAGATAAAAATGTATATTAATTAATTTATTGTTTTAAAAAGACGTTTAATTGTAGATGTAGATGTAGATTTTTATGAAAATTTTTAAAGTGAGGTGTATGTGGATGAATGGAATTTTATACTTTAAAGATGGTACCCTTATAAATGGAAAAGGCTTTGGGGCGAAAGGAACAGCTATAGGAGAGTTGGTATTTAATACTGCAATGACAGGGTATCAAGAGGTATTAACAGACCCATCCTATGGTGGGCAAATTATTACAATGACCTATCCTCTTATAGGCAATTATGGAATAAATAGTGCGGAGAGTGAGTCATCTAAAATTCATGCTCGAGGCTTTGTAGTAAAAAATGCTTGTGAGTATCCTTCGAATTATATGAGCGAAATCACAATAGATGAGATGTTGAAAAAAATGGGTATTGTGGGTGTTAGTGATGTTGATACAAGAAGGATAACAAAAATCATAAGAAGTAAAGGTGCATTAAAGTGTGTAATATCAAATGAAGATCTTTCAAAAACAGAACTAGATAAGTATTTTGATAGTGTAGAAGAAAAAGGAGATTGGATGAAGTATGCAGGTGTAAAAGAGATAGTTCATATAAAAGGAGATGGACTTAAAGTAGCATTGCTAGATTTTGGTGCAAAGGGAAATATAGTTCAGAGTTTAAAAGATAGAGGCTGTGATATTACAATATTTCCTTACCATACTACTTATGAGGAAATAATAAATCATAAGCCTGATGGTGTAATGCTAAGTAACGGCCCAGGAGATCCTAAAGAAGCTGTGGAGGCTATAGAATTAGTGGGGAAGATTATAAAGAGTATACCTACATTTGGCATATGTTTAGGTCATCAATTGTTGGCATTAGCTGTAGGTGGAGACACATATAAAATGAAGTATGGACATAGGGGTGGGAATCATGGCGTATATGACTTAGAACAGGATAGAGCTTATATAACTTCCCAAAATCATGGATATACAGTAGACCCACAAAGTATAGAGAATAAAGATATGATTATCACACATGTAAATTTAAATGATAAAACCGTAGAAGGTATGAAACATAAAGAACTACCAGTATTTTCAGTACAGTTTCATCCAGAAGGAGCTCCAGGGCCTACAGATTCTACTTATATATTTGAAAAATTTATATCTATGATGAAGGGGGAAGTATTGTGCCGATAGATAAAACATTGAAGAAAGTAATGATAATTGGGTCTGGTCCTATTATTATTGGTCAAGCTGCAGAATTTGACTATTCAGGAACTCAAGCCTGTAAGGCAATAAGAGAAGAGGGCATAGAAACAATTTTAGTAAACAGCAATCCTGCCACTATTATGACAGACACTAATGTGGCAGATAAGGTATATATTGAACCACTAACCATAGAATGTCTGGAAAAAATAATAGAAAAAGAAAAACCTGATGGAATATTAGCAGGCTTTGGCGGTCAAACAGCCTTAAATTTAGCTATGGCTTTAGAAGAAAAGGGTATATTAAAAAAGTATGGTGTTAGACTTTTAGGAATGAAGAGTACTACTATTAAAAAGGCAGAGGACAGAGAGGCTTTTAAAGAGCTTATGATAGAAATAGGTGAGCCTGTACCTATGAGCTTGATAGCAACAAACTTAGAGCAGTGTAAAAAATTTGTAGAGCAGTATGGATTTCCAGTTATTATTAGACCGGCGTATACTCTAGGAGGAACTGGGGGCGGAATAGCAAATAATCGACAGCAGCTAGCAGATACTTGTGAAAATGGAATTAAAAGTAGTCCTATAGGCCAAATACTATTAGAGCAAAGTGTAGCAGGGTGGAAGGAAATTGAATACGAAGTTATAAGAGATAAAAAAGATAATTGCATTATTATATGTAGTATGGAAAATATGGACCCAGTAGGAGTTCATACAGGAGATAGTATAGTGGTAGCTCCTTCTCAAACCTTAAGGGATAAGGAATATCAAATGCTGCGTCAGGCTTCAATCAAGATTATTAGGAGTCTTGAAATTGAAGGGGGATGCAATATTCAGTTTGCATTAGATCCATTTAGTAATAATTATGTTGTTATAGAGGTTAATCCTAGAGTAAGTCGTTCTAGTGCATTAGCATCTAAAGCAGCGGGGTATCCTATAGCTAAAATAGCATCAAAGATTGCCATAGGTTTTAGTTTAGATGAGCTTAAAAATTATGTAACTAAAAGTTCTAGCGCATGTTTTGAACCTACGCTAGATTATATTGTGGTTAAATACCCTAAATGGCCTTTTGACAAATTTAGCAAGGCTTGTAGAACTCTTGGAACACAAATGAAGGCTACAGGAGAGGTTATGGCTATAGGTAGAACCTTTGAAAGTGCATTATTAAAATCCATAACCTGTTTAGAAGGAAAGTTTACAGGACTTAGAATGTTTAGCATAATGGATATGACGGAAAAGGATCTATGGAATAAGATAGAGTTATGTGATGATGAAAGAATATTTGCATTGGCAGAGGCATTAAGACGAGGTATTTCTGTAGATCGACTGTATGATTATACTAAGATAGACCCATGGTTTCTTAATGGGGTTAAAAATATAGTAAGAATGGAAATAAAACTAGCTTCTGAGAAGGTAGATGAAGAGCTTTTATATGAAGCGGAGGCAATGGGTTTTACAGATAGAGAAATCAGTGACTTATCAGAAGTAAGTAAAGAAGAACTAGAAAAAATCAGAAAAGAAAATAATATTTACCCAGTTTATAAAATGGTAGATACCTGTGGAGGAGAATTTGACGCAGCTACGCCATATTATTATTCTTGCTATGAAGATGAGGACGAAAATATTATATCAGAAGATAAGAAGATTGTGGTTATAGGTTCAGGACCCATAAGAATAGGTCAAGGGATAGAGTTTGATTATTGTTGTGTCCATGGAGTATGGGCAATAAAGGAAGCAGGATATGAATCCATTATTATAAATAATAATCCAGAAACTGTAAGTACAGACTTTGATACAGCAGATAAGCTTTACTTTGAATCCCTTTATATAGATGATGTTATGGATGTGGTAAGAAGAGAACAGCCAGAAGGTGTTATACTTCAATTTGGAGGACAGACTTCGGTGAATTTAGCACCTAAGCTATATGAAAGAAATGTTAATATACTAGGCACATCGTATCCATCTATTGACTTAGCAGAAGACAGAGATAAATTTAGAGATTTTCTTCAAAAATTAGAAATAACAAGCCCTACTGGAGCAGCTGCAACAAGTCTTGAAGAGGCACTTAAGATAGTAGAGAAGTTAGAGTATCCTGTGGTAGTACGTCCATCCTATGTTATTGGTGGAAGGGCAATGCAGGTTGTATATGATGAAGAAGGGCTTATTCAATATATGGAGGAAGCAGTAAATCTATCCTCAAAGTATACAGTTTTAATTGATAAATATATTAAAGGAACTGAAATAGAGGTAGATGCCATAGCTGATGGAGAAGACATACTCATTCCAGGTTTAATGGAGCATATAGAAAAGACAGGCGTTCATTCAGGAGACAGTATCACAGTATATCCTACAATAACCCTAAGTGATGATACAGTAAATAAGCTTGTAGAGTATACTAAAAAAATAGCTAAAGAATTAAATATAATAGGATTAGTAAATATTCAATATGTTTATGATGGTGAAAAGATTTATGTAATCGAAGTCAATCCAAGGGCATCAAGAACAGTACCTATTCTTAGCAAAGTAACAGAAGTACCTATGGTTAAATTGGCAGTAGAAGCAATGTTAGGCAATAAGCTTAAGGATAGTAAATATGGAACTGGGTTGATGAATAAAAAGAAATTCTATGCAATAAAAGTACCAGTTTTTTCAGGAGAAAAATTAAAAGATGTAGATACCTATCTAGGGCCAGAAATGAAATCTACAGGAGAGGTTTTAGGAATAGATACTGACTTTAATAAAGCTATATATAAAGGTTTCAGTGCCTCGGGAGTAAAGATACCTACTTCTGGAGGATTATATGTATCCTTTAAGGAAGTAGATAAGGAAGAAGGTTTGAAATTAGTAAAAGAATACTCTGACCTAGGTTTTAAGGTTTATGCTTCTGGAAAAACAGCAGATTATATATTAGAGCACAAATTAAACTGTGAAATTGTTTCTGCAGATGAAGTAATACCTAATATATCAAATGGAACTATAAATATGATAATAAATACTCCTACTAGAGGGAATAATTTAGAGAGCAAGGGCTTTAAAATAAGAAGAAAAGCAAGTGAATATAGAATTCCAGTATTTACATCTATTGATACAGCAAAGGTTTTTGAAATAGCTATAAACTTAAAAAAAGAAGAGGAAAGTATAAACTATAATTCATTAGATGTGTATTTAAATTTAGAATAGAAAATAAATAAAAGTGGGGGGTTCCCTCACTTTTATTTATTAATGAATATTAAAATACATATTAAGGAACTATAAAAGACTTTTGTGAAGAAAATAATGATAAAGCAAATATAGTTACAACAAAAGCTCCTGAAACCTTACTGCATAAAAGTATGGCAACGAATGTAGCATTGCCTGTTTCCATAACGTCTTTTACAATTTGTTGTTTGAATTCAGATGGGTATCTATTTTGTCTACTTCTCGTTTTGAACAATCTCTTGTTATTTTTATTTTACTAGACTCGTATACGATTGTTCAAAATGGTCACGCGGCTTAAGAGATGTAGCAGTGACAGAAAATGATTTGGAAGTTTAATATAAATAAGATTATGGTGTATTGCAACACAGTAATCGTGTTGAATCTTTTACTTTGAGATAACTAGCATTAGAATATAAATTTAAACCAAATATGGGAATAATTTGCATACTTTTACAAAATATGATATATTTTATAAGTGTTTTTTTATTAATATATATTTAAGCACTAACATAAAAATTTCAAAAGATAACTTGGGCAAACTTACTGAAAAGTAAGGACGCAAAGCCAAAGGGCCTAAATTAGAAGATATGGCAGCCGGTTGCAAAATGATTTTTAAGCCCTTATTTATTATTGGATAAAAAAGGGTTTTTTTGTTTGTAAATATTAAAAAGAGGGATAAAAGGATCAGAAAGAAAATTTCTAGTAGGTGATGAAGTGAGCAAAAGTAATTTGATTAAAGATTTATATGAAATTTTGGAGAATATAGATATAGAATACCATAGCGATACAACCTATAATTGGTCAAAAGGCTATTATAAAGCAGTACAAGATATTCTTGAAAAGATAGAAAATACTAGTATTCAAAGAGCAGATAAAAATTTAGGCAAACAGCAAAATAGAAAGTCTTAATGAATAGTTATAACCAAACTATATACTTGAGAATAAGTACATTTGGAGGTAAAAAATGATAAAAAAAAAAAGAAATAGTTCTGTAGGCAGTATTCGAAATAGATTAATATTAATGTTTTTAATAATTACACTTATTCCTTTAACATTACTAAGCTATATAGTAGAAGACAAGGTTCGAACTCAGACACGAAGCGATTATATTGAATCGACCAACAAAGAAATTATTCAGGTTAATAATGCTATAAATACGTACTTTGAAGCCATTATGGAAAATACTAGCTTGTTGGCTACCAATCTAGTTGTAAGGAGTGCAGATGAGACCATAGCATCTTATGTGAATAAAACTGATCCAGCTGATTTAGTTATGACATCTTTCGAAAATGGGGGTATAGAGACTGAAATTTTTAAAACCTTTGAACACTTTGTAGATACCCATCCAGGGACTGCTTATGTATATATTGGTACTGAACATGGAGGACTGATACAATACCCTGAAGGAAGCACTACTCCAAATTACGATCCCAGAACAAGAGGGTGGTATAAGGAAGCTAAAGCTAATGAAGGGAAAGCAATCTTAGGGGAGCCTTACTATTGGGAAGCAGATGATACAGCTAATATAAATGTTTTTCAGTCCATTGAAGATAGTACAGGCAAAACGATTGGAGCTTTAGGAATAGATATTACGTTAGATGGTATAACGAATATCATCAAAGATATTAAGGTAGGTAAAAGTGGATACATTCTTCTTACAGATAAAAACGGTACCATACTAGCCCACCCTAAGGATTCTACATATAACTTTAAAAATATAAATTCATTAGAGATAGATAAGCTTAGTGAAACAATAGAAATGGAGTCAGGTTCTTTTACTTTAGATATGGATAGTCAACAATATGTGGCAAACCTATATACTTCTCCAGAAACTGGCTGGAAGTTTATTACTTTAGTTCCTGAAGCAGAGCTTATGGCAAGTGCCAATCAAATAAAACAAATAATTTTAACACTAGCATTAACCCTTATAATAGTAGTGGCAGTTGTATCGGTTATCTTTGCTAGTAATGTTTCAAAACCTATAAAGATACTAGCCGAGCAAATAGGAATTTTGGCATCAGGTAACTTCACCATTGAATTACCAAGAAATCTGTTGAAACGAAAAGATGAAATTGGGATTTTATCTAATGCCACATCTGATATGAAAGACCATATAAAGGACTTGATAAAGGATGTTAGAGATACAGCTGTGACAGTTAATAGCTCATCAAATACCTTAACTGAAATGACAAATGAGACAGGGATTGCTACAAGAGAAATCACAGAGGCTATCCAACAAATAGCTTCAAGTGTAGATGAGCAGGCAAAGGACTTAGAAACAGGAAGCACTAAAACAAGTGAACTGGCTGATAGTATAGAATTAGTAGGTACATCTACAACAGAAATGTATGGAATTTCTGCAACAACAAACCGACTAACTGAGAAGGGTTTAGCTATTATTCAACTTCTGTCTGAGAAGTCAAGTGACACTAAGAAGTCTTCCACAGAAGTAAGTGATTTAGTAAAAGGTATGGATAAAATGTCAATAGAAATTAGTACTATAACAGAAACAATTAGTCAAATAGCTGAACAAACTAATCTATTGGCGTTAAACGCAGCAATAGAAGCAGCAAGAGCGGGAGAACATGGACGGGGTTTTGCGGTAGTTGCAGAAGAAGTAAGAAAGTTAGCAGAGCAATCATCAAGTGCAACAAGTAACATTAGTAACCTTATAGAAAATATACAAGTTCAGGTTAAAACAATCGTTTTAGCCATGGAAAAAACTGAGAAGATAACTGAAGAACAAGATAAATCCGTTGATGAAACAAAAGGTATATTTAATGAGATTAGTAACTCTATACAAACTGTATCAGAGAAGGTAGTTGAAATACAAGAATATAGAGCTGATATGGTCAAGAAGAAAGATCTATTGTTGGATGTAATGAGTAATATTTCTGCTGTTTCAGAAGAAACAGCAGCAAGTACACAGGAAGTTTCAGCAAGTACAGAAGAACAGCTAGCGTCAATTGAGCAAGTAAGTAGTTTTGCAAATGATCTGAATAAGCTATCTAAGACACTACAAAGTACGATTGTGAAATTTACAATTGAATAAAATAAATGCCCCTGAAAATCAGGGGTATTTATTTTATTTGAGAACAGCATATGCGTAAACTAGTTGCTGAAAGTCAAATATGGGGGTTGATAGTACCAACCGTTAGCTTAAGACAAGAGTTGACAATCCAGACCCTTTAAAGTGGTTTCTAAAGGTTGCTTAACCTCCATTAATCATTTTTTCATATGGTATATATTTCTCTCAAAGATTTATTCTTATTTTTTAAACAGTATTTTTATCAAAACATATGTCTATGTAATCACCAAATCCCTGATAATTTCTCATAGTATAAGTTGCTATATCAAAGTGGGACATATCACTATGAATTTTATAAAAAACTAAAAGTCTACTTGTACAGGTATGGCAGTGTCCTATCACCGTATATGATGTTATTTTTTCATGTTAGCAGGATTACTAGTTTTCTTATAGAAATAGAAACAATAATAATTTTATTAATCAAAGGTGATAAAAATGGATAATAAGAGTAGTCGAAAACTTCTTGCACAAGATTGGTATAATTTTTTTGTTCTAAAAAAAGATATTACTAAATCTGTAAAGGATTTGGTCAAGGAATCATGGATTAGAAGTAGAGAGAATGAGATAGACTGTTTTAATCAATTTATACAAGAAAAAGATGTGGAAAATTGTGAAAGGTCTATTAAAGAAAATCACTTTCTTATAGATGTGGCACGACCTTATATTGATGAGCTATATAAAATCATCAATACCTCTAAATTCATGATCACCTTACTAGATAAAAAAGGCTTTGTATTAGATAGTCTTGTAAACCCAACAGTTGCTAATAATTCTGACTGTAACGTTATAAACTTAAGTGAAGATAGGATTGGTACTAATGCAATGGGTACTTGTTTATATCTTGATAAACCTGTGCAGACATGGGCAGAAGAACATTGTTATAAAGCACTTCAAAAGTTTACTACATCAGCGGCTCCTATTCATGATATTCATGGAAATTTAATAGGCTGTATAGGAATTACAGGGTTTGCAAACGGTATATCTGTACATACTCTAGGGATGGCAATGTCTATATCTTATGCTATAGAAAATAAAATAAGATTATCTCAAGATAAGCATAGTACTCTTCTTAAAAGTTATGCTAACAGTATTAATCATTCTATATCTGATGGATTAATAATAGTAGACTGCAAGGGTCAGATTACTTCACTAAACAAAGCAGCTGAAAGCTTCTTGCATATAAGAGAATCGGAAGCTCTATGTTTGAATATTAAGGACCTTTTAGGAGCTGTACCAGGCTTTAATAAATCCATTGATGAAGGTAGGGAAATTTTAAATAAGAAAGCTTTGCTCCATGTTACAGATAAAACTAAGCAGTATAATATTTCCATGACAAAATTAAAGAGCGGTTTAATAGTCATGGGATATGTTATCTTGATTAACAAGATAGACAATAAAATTGATATGAAGCATGATACACCTAAAAGCAGATTATATGTTTTTGAAGACATTATAGGAGATTCAGACTCTACAAAGGAAACAATTTATTATGCAAGAATTGCATCACATGGAAACTCTAATGTACTTCTCATAGGAGAAAGTGGTACAGGAAAAGAGCTGTTTGCACAATCAATACATAGTAATAGCTTTAGAAAAAATGGACCATTTATAGAGATAAACTGTGGAGCGTTGCCACTCGGTCTTGCTGAAAGTGAACTATTTGGTTATGAAGGAGGCGCCTATACTGGGTCTAAAAGAGAAGGACAAAAGGGAAAATTTGAGTTGGCAGATGGAGGGACTCTTTTTTTAGATGAAATAGGAGAACTACCATTATCTATTCAAGCTGCACTACTTAGAGTAATTCAAGAAAGAAAAGTAACGAGAATAGGGTCAACTAATAGTAAATATGTAGATGTAATGATAATAGCTGCTACTAATAAAAATTTATTCCATGCAGTTCAAAATAAAACTTTTAGAGAAGACCTATTTTACAGATTAAATGTATTTACTATTAATCTAGCACCACTTAGGGAGCGTAAAGAGGATATATCTAATCTAACAAAAAAATTTATAGAAAGGTACAATATTGCTTTTAATAAAGATATAGAGGGCATAAGTGATGAGGCTTGGGGTATATTTTTAAAATACGATTGGCCTGGGAATATAAGAGAGTTTGAGAATGTTATTGAAAGAGCTGTTCAAATAGCTCAAAGTGATAAAATAGAAGCTAGAGATCTACCTATATATTTAACAGTAGATATTGATATAAATAAAACAAATAAAGAAAATATTAGTGCTATAGAGTCTCAAAAATGTAGGGCTATAATCCAAGAACTCAAAAAAACTAAAGGGAACATCAAGCTTGCTTCTGAAACTTTGGGTATTAGTAGGGCAACTATATATAGAAAATTATCAAATTTAGGTAAAAGTATTAATGATTTTAGAGATAACTAAATAAAGTGAAACTTAATTCGGCTGGAGGCTTAGAGTTGTACAGCCATCCGCTAAAATACACAAACAAGAGGGATTTTATAGATGATCATCTACAAAGTTCCTTTTTTAGTTAAAACGTATTAAAATGATACATGTATTATTTTACATGTATCATTTTAATACGTTTTAACCAGCTATATTAATCTTTAAGCTTATAAAATAAAGCATAAGCACATTGTTAAAGTTGGCACAAACTTTGCTTGTTATATAACTAACTATATAGAGACAAAGGAGGCTCTTAAAGTTAGTATTGTTTATACGGCAGTAAGCAGTTTATATATTTATTAAAAACGAGGAGGAATTAAAAATGTATATTAAATCTAAGTTAATGGTATTTATGCTTATAATAGCTTTAGTGTCTACATTACTTTTAGGATGCCAAACTAAACCAGTTGTTGAAGAGGGTTTATATGAAACTGGTACATACTCTGGAGAGGCACAAGGACATGGAGGTGTTTTGAAGGTAGATGTGACTGTAGATGAAGATAGTATTAAAGAGATTAAGATAGTAGAGCATTCTGAGACAACGGGTATATCAGATGCAGCATTAACAAAAATACCAGATTCAATAGTGCAAGAACAGACTTTAGCTGTTGATGTGGTTTCAGGAGCAAGTATAACTAGTGGTGCAATACTAAAGGCTGTTGAAGCTGCATTGGTAAAAACAGGTGCAGACCTTTCTGCATTAAAGGTACAGAAAGAAAATAATGCAAACAATGAGACTATAACTAAAGATACAGATGTAGTTGTAGTAGGTGCAGGAGTGGCAGGCCTATCTGCAGCTCTAGAAGCCGCAAATGAAGGTGCTAAGGTTATACTTGTTGAGAAACTTGCTATGACTGGAGGAAGTACTGCTAGATCAGGTGGGAAAATATTATCCGCAGGAACATCTGTACAAAAGGCCGCTGGCATTGAAGATAATGCAGACCTTTATTATGAGCATTTAATGAGTGTAGGTGAAGGCAAGGTTGATTCTGTAAAGACAAGAATAGTTGCAGAAAATTCTGGTGAAGATTTTGGATGGTTAGTTGCTAATGGAGTAGAGTTTAGCAAGAATATTGAACAACTACATCCAAAGTATACTCCAGCTAGAGGGCATTATGTTGCTGTTCAGGATGGTAAAGAAGAACAGGATGGTCATGGTTGGGCTATCACTAAGCCATTAGAAGAACAAGCTAAAAAGGCGGGTGTAGAAATTTTATTCGAAACACCAGCTAAAAAGTTGATTACTGATGGTAATGGTGCAGTAACAGGTGTAGAATGTGAAAATTCAAAGGGTCAACCTGTTGTAATAAACACCCATTCAGTTGTACTTGCTACTGGTGGATATGATTTAAATAAAGATTTATTAAAAGAATATGCCCCTCTAGTTCAGCCAGTACACTCTACAGTAAGTACAGGAAATGTTGGTGATGGATTTGTTATGGCAAAGGATGTAGGAGCCAAGATAGAAGCAGGCGGGGGTGCTGTTTTATTATACCTAGATATACAAGCAGGTGTAGGCGAAGCAAAAGGTCTTTATGTTGATACCACAGGAAGTCGTTTTATGGATGAGTCTGATTTCTGGTTTACAAGGAGTAAAAGACTTATTGATAGAAACCAAACAGGTATGTTCTATATAACTGATAGTATGGGAGCACTAGATAGTTTTAAAGGTCTTGCTACTGAAGGAAAGATTATTAAAGGAGATTCTATAGAAAATCTTAGTGAAAAACTAAATATGACAGAGTTGAATTCTGCTGTTGAAAGATATAATACACTTGCGAAAAAAGGTAAAGATGAAGATTTCAATAAATCAAAAGAGTATATGAAAGCTGTTGAAAAAGGTCCGTTTTATGCAGTACCTTTCCTCCCAATAACATCTGGAACATTTGGAGGACCAATTACAAATGAAAAGGGTCAAGTTTTATCACAAAAGGATGGAATAATAAAAGGTCTGTATGCAGCCGGCGAAGTTGCTAATGGAGATATGTTCTATCAAGAATATCCTGGTAGTGGATCATCAATATCCATGTGTGTAACCTTTGGAAGGATTTCAGGAGTAGAGGCCGCTAAAGAAGCGTTAGAAAAATAAGGTTAATATATAAAAAGCTTGGAGTGTTTTTTTCATCCTCTAAGCTTTTTATTATGTGTCTGTAAAAATTTACCTGGATTTGGATAAGTAAATATAGATAAAACAAACATAAAATATAGAAAAAGGTATTGATTTAACATTTCAAAAATTATATAATTAGTTCAATTACAAAAAAGGCTTAGAATGGTAGTAGTAAATAATACTTGTCTTAAGAGAGTCGATGGGTGGTGAAAATCGATGATAAAGGTTATTGAATCCGACCAGGAGCTGTATGGAGTAAAAACCATACCGGGATTCCCGTTATCGAAATTAAGACTGTTAATGCAGTGAAATAAGGTGGCACCACGTGGATAATAATCCCCGTCCTTGACTTTAAAGTTAAGGATGGGGATTTTAATTTTAAAAAAATATTGAGAGGAGAATTAGAAATGGAACAAAGAAAAAGAGTGATTGTAGCAGAAAGAATGGCAGAAGAGGGTATAAAGCTCCTTCAAGAAGAGTTAGATGTAGATATTTGTTTTGATATTCCTAGAGAGGAGCTATTAAAAGTAATACACAAATATGATGCTATAATAGTTAGAAGTGTGACAAAGGTTAATGAAGAGCTATTTGATCTAGGAAAGAATTTAAAGGCTGTAGGTAGAGCTGGTAATGGAGTAGATAATATAGATGTGGGGGAAGCTACTAAAAGGGGAATAATTGTTGCTAACACCCCTGAGAGTAATACTATGTCTGCTGCTGAGCTTTCTGTAGGGCTAATGTTAGCACAGGCAAGAAATATAGCTTGGGCTAATAATTTTATAAAGGGTGGAGAATGGGATAGAGCAAGATTTAAAGGAGTAGAACTTTATAATAAGACATTGGGCATAATAGGACTTGGTAGAATAGGAGCTTTAGTGGCTACAAGAATGGCTGCCTTTGGTATGAAAATTATTGCCTATGATCCATATATAGCAGATGAAAGATTCAATCGTTTCAATGCAGAGAAAAAGGAAAAACTAGAGGACTTGTTAGTAGAATCAGATTTTATTACAGTTCACACACCAAAAACTAGTGAAACAAAAGGTATGATTGGAGATAAAGAAATAGAATTAATGAAGGATGGGGTAAGGCTTATTAATGCAGCTAGAGGTGGAATATATCAAGAAGCAGCCCTTGTTAGAGGCCTAGAAAGTGGCAAATTAGGTGGAGTAGGCTTAGATGTTCATGAGGTAGAGCCATGTTTTGGAAACCCACTATTTGAATTTAACAATGTAGTTGTGACTCCACACCTAGGAGCTGATACTGTGGAGGCGCAACAAAATGTAGGAATCACTGTAGCACAGCAAGTAATTAACGCATTAAAGGGTGAAATCGTTCCCAATGCAGTAAACCTTCCAACGATGCACAGAGATGAGTTGAAGGTTGTACAGCCATATATTAAACTAATGGAGAAACTGGGGAAACTATACTATCAAATTCACAATGAACCTATAGAATATGTAAGCATTAACTATTGGGGTGAAATAGCTCAACAAGATGTAGAAATGATAGGGATTGCATTTATAAAGGGTTTACTACAACCAGTAGTTGAGGATAAGGTTAATTATATAAACGCAAGACTTCTAGCTGAACAAAGAGGTATAGGTGTAAAGCAAAGAAAACTTAAGGAGCATTATAACGGCTATCTTGATTTTGTAGAAATAAAGATAAAAAATAAAAATGGTGAATTTGTATTAGGAGGAAATTTATCTTCTAAAAGAGAAGGAAGACTTGTGCAAATTGAAGGTTATGAAGTAGATGTAAATCCAAGTAAATATATGTTATTTGTCAAAAATAATGATGTCCCTGGAGTTATAGGTAATATAGGTAGAGTTCTAGGAGAAGAAGGTATAAATGTAGCAACAATGCAAGTAGGAAGAAATGAAAGAGGAGCAGTAGCCATCATGTTGATGAATGTTGATAATTGTATAAAAGAAAATGTACTAGATAGATTAACTAGTTTAGAAAATGTATTAGAAGCTAGGTGTATAAAGTTATAATATTGAACAGTATAGGGATTATGCGTCGTACCGACGCAGGTTGAGGTTGAGGATAAGGTTAAAACATGAAAACACAGATCCTTCGTATACACTCAGGATGATAGAGAGAGAAGAAAAGCCCCCAAAAATGTCATCCTGAGTGAACACGAAGGATCTTGCTCTTGATTTTAACCTAAACCTCAACCTTAACCTGCGACGTTTACGTCGCACAATCCCTATATCGCGCCGGAGATTGAAATCTCCTCTACATATATTTGATAAATAAATCCCCCAACAACCTGTAGAGGCGAATTCATTCGCCGGTATTGGCAATTGAGAGAACCTTCTGGAATATGATTTTTTTAGATTACATATATTAGAATATAACAATATTAGATACCAAAAAATATTTTAGGAGGAAAAGATGGTAAAAAAAATTTCTATCTTCATCTTTGTTGTATTAATAACACTAACAGGATGTAGTAGTTCTGATACTTCAACCATACAACAGGCTACTATAATAACAGAAGATATAAATGGAATTAATCTACAACAGCTAAATCATTATGATATAAAATTAGTTTTTGATCCAGTTGAGGCTAAGGTAATAGCCAATCAAAGAATAGATTACATAAATAATGAAGAAAGCATATTAGAGAATATTTATATCCATTTATATCCGAATAGCTATAAAAGGGCAGATACAGCACCATTTTTATTTGATTCGTTTGATGAGGCTTACCCCGATGGATTTAAACCTGGTTCTATAAATATTAGTAATCTATGGGTAAATGGGGATACAAAGGACTATCAGTTACAGGGAAATGGTGAAACTATTATGAATATTACTTTAAAAACACCATTAAAGCCTGGTGAATGGACCAGTATACAACTAGAGTATACAGTAAAGCTCCCGCCTGCTACAGAACGTTTTGGATATGGAGAAGATACCTACAACTTTGGGAATTGGTATCCTATTGTAGCAGTATTTGATGAAACTGGTTGGAACCTAGATCCATACTACCCTATAGGAGACCCTTTTTACAGTGATGTAAGTAATTATAATGTTACAATAGACACTCCATCGGACTATGTGGTGGCAGCCTCTGGAAATATTCTTAGTGATGAAGTAAAAGATTCCCGCAGAATATGGGAAATTGAAGCTAAATTAATGAGGGATTTTGCATGGGTTGCAGGAAAGAACTTTGAGGTAGTTGATAAAGAGGTAGATGGAACTGTTTTAAAAATGTATTTTATTAAGGATAGCTCACTAAAAAATGAAATGAAAGAGTTAGCCACTAAAGCAGGAGAAAATTCTTTGAAAATTTTCAATGAAAGATATGGTAAATATCCATATGGACAATATTCTGTAGTTCAAACAAATTTCCCCAGTGGTATGGAGTATCCTGGTATAGTTTTTATAGGAAAACAATATTATGACAAAGCATGGGAAGATTATCTTGAAATAGTAATTGTACATGAAACAGCTCATCAATGGTGGTATGGAGTAGTAGGAAATGATGAAATAGATGAAGCTTGGCTTGATGAAAGTATGGCTGCATATTCTGAAGTAGTGTATTTTACAGAGCTATATGGGGAAGAACAAGGGCAGCGTTACCATAAACTAGCTAATGAAGATCAATATCAACAGGTTATGAAAAGTCTTTATGATCCAGTAGTATTAAAACCTTTAAGTGAGTTTAAAGGTTGGGAAGACTATGGGCCTTTAGTATATAGTAAAGGAGCAGTATTTTTAAATGAAATTAGAAATACTTATGGTAAAGATAAATTTAATGAAATAATGAGTAGCTACTTTGATACTTATAGATTTATGAATGCCACAACTGAAGATTTTCAAGAGGTATGTGAGAAAGTAACTGGTGATGATATGGATGTACTTTTCGAGAATTGGTTACTAAAATAAAAAGCCAAGGGAATATTTAAAGACTGTTAAAAAGCTCTTTGTTTTTGTCATTCTGAATGCAACGTAGTGAAATGAAGAATCTTGAATATTACTCAAATACTAAGATTCTTCGTTCCACTCAGAATGACATCTTCGAGAGTTTGTTATATTATTTGACTTTTTTAGTTATATCGAATATTTACCCTTTAGTTTTTATAATAATTTGCATAGGAATTAAAGTGGTATATAATATAGTAAAGAACATGAATATTAAGGAAAGGATAAAAATACATGGATATTAAGATAGATGAAAAAGTAAGAGAGTATCTTAAAAATAAGAATAATAATACTTTAACTGTAGAATTAGAGGTTTCAGAATCCTGCTGTGTTCCAGCCTCTCTTCCTCATGTTAAGCTAGGAGTCCCTGAAGATCCTTTAAAGTATGACATGTTTAAAAAAGATGATTTAACTATATATGTTTATAAAGGAGCTGTAGTAAAGAACAACTTAAAGCTTTCTTTACACAATTATCTTCTTTTTAAAGAAATTGAAGTTTCAGGAATTCAAATTATATAGTTTGACAATAATTTAATATGAAAAAATTTAAAATTGAAATATTAAAAGTTTTATGGTATTATTTAGTGTATTAGAAAAATATGTTTCCGTAGCTCAGCAGGATAGAGCAACTGCCTCCTAAGCAGTAGGCCGTGGGTTCGACTCCCGCCGGGAACACCATAGAAAAAGACCTAAAGGTTTTAAAAAACCTTTAGGTCTTTTGTTTTTTTAATATATTTTAAACCTTGACTTACTGTAGGTACGAATTCATTCGTACCTATTTAATTTTAAATCACCTCTTGACAAAAGGAAGTGTATGGTATAAATTAAATGTGTACTACATAACATAGTACACACAGTACTCGTGATACACACATGTATAGGAGGTGAATTATGTTTCAGTTAGATTTTAAAAGCAGGAAGGCCTTATATGAGCAGATAATAGATAAATCCAAAGAATTAATAATTAAAGATGTATTAAAAGGAGATGAACAATTACCTTCAGTAAGGGATTTGGCAAAGGAATTAACCATTAATCCTAATACAATTCAAAAAGCTTATAGGGAGCTGGAAAGACAGGGATATATATATACTGTAAAGGGTAGGGGAAATTTTGTGTCACCCATGATAGAAAAAATTGATTATGATAGGATGAGTAGATTGAAAATAGAAATTCAGAAGAATGTAGGGGAACTCATTTATCTAGGTGTGAAAAAGGAAGAACTAATAGAATTGATTGAGAGAGTATATACCGAAATGAAAGGGGGTAATGATAATGATTGAAGTAAAAAATCTAAGTAAATCCTTTGAAGGCTTTAAGGCACTAAACGATGTGAATCTTAATGTAAACAAGGGTTCAATATATGGATTAATTGGGGCAAATGGATCTGGAAAAACGACTTTGATAAAACATATTATGGGAGTTTATAAACAGGATACAGGTGAAGTAATTATAAATGGTGAGAATGTATATGAAAATAACACTATAAAAGGTAGCATAGGTTATATACCTGATGAACTTTATCATTTTCCCATGTATAAAATTAAAGATATGGCTAGGTTTTATAAGAAAGTATATCCTAAATGGAATGAAAATAGATATAAACAATTATTGGAGATTTTTGAGTTAGATGAAAAAAGGAGAATTAGTAGATTGTCAAAGGGTATGCAGAAGCAGGTGGCATTTATATTAACTCTTTGCATTATGCCTGAAATAATGATCCTAGATGAACCAATTGATGGATTAGATCCTTTGATGAGAAAAAAGGTTTGGAAATTTGTTGTAGAAGATGTAGCTGAAAGAGATGTAAGTGTTCTTGTTTCATCTCATAATCTTAAAGAGTTAGAAGATATATGTGACCATATAGGGATAATGAATAAGGGGTCAATATTAGTCCAAAGAGACCTTGATGAATTAAAAACAGATATTCATAAAATCCAAGCATCCTTTGAAGTAGATAATATAAAAGAATTAAGAGAAGAAGTAGAAATACTACATGAAGAAAAAAGGGGAAGTGTCAATTTATTTATTGTAAAAGGGGAAAAAGAGCAGGTAATGTCAAGCTTTTATAAGTATAATCCTGTTTTGATAGATATTTTACCTTTGACACTAGAAGAAATATTTATATATGAACTAGGGGGTGCAGGATATGAAATACAAAACCTCATTTTTTAATATGGCTATTGTTTTAGAGGATTTAAAAAGATTGTGGGGACTTTCAGCATTATACTTTATGTTTGTTTTTTTCACAGGACCTTTACAAATGATGCTTAGAATGGGAAATGAAAATATAAGTATAAAATATACAGTTGAAAGGTTTTTAACCTTAAGAGGTTTAGAGAGTCAAGCAGTTTATTCTATTGGATTTGCTATAATTTTAGCTATGCTAATTTATAGATATCTTCATACTATAAATTCTACAACTGCTATACATGGGTTTCCAATAAAAAGAAAAGAACTATTTCATAGTCACAATTTAGCAGGGGCTTTACTTATATTAATTCCTGTAATTGCAAACATGTTATTTTTAATAGGATTGATGGTAAGTAGTAATGATGGTAGTATCATTTATCAAGAAGTATTCACTATGCAAGGGATAATGATATGGACGGGCAAAACAATATTAATAAATATAGTGATATATTTAATAGCTACTCTGACAGCCATGATTACAGGGACTACAATTATCCAAGGAGCTTTATCATTTATATTTATATTTTTACCTATAGGCTTAGGTAGCCTTATAATGGTAAATTTAGATCAACTGGTATATGGTTTTGCTATAAACAATAATACTATTGAAAAGTTTTTATCTAAAATAATACCAGTAACAGCTATATTTGCCCAAGAAGAAATGGGTATAGGTTTACTACTTTGGTACTTATTTTTGGGTGTAGTATTATATATATCAGCACTATATTTATATAAAATAAGACACTTAGAGAGAGCAACTGATCCTATTAGTCTTGACAAGTTAAAACCAATATTTAAATATGGAGTTACATTTTGTGCAATGGTACTTGGGGGAGCATATTTTTATTCCTTAAAAGGAACAGATATATGGCTTTATATTGGATATATTATAGGGGGCTATATAGGATATTCAATTGCAGATATGTTGATACAAAAAACTATATGGGTATTTAAAAATATAAAGGGTTTTGTGATTTATTCATTGATAGTTATCATAGCCTTTGCGGGAATTAAGTTTGATATTACAGGCTTTGAAAAGAGAGTTCCTGAGATAGATAATATTGCCAACGCATACTATGGCTATGGAGTATATCCTTACAGAAACGGAGATCATGAGGGGCTAAAGGAGCTAGAAAATATTGAATTAGTACAAAAACTTCATAATCAAATGATAGAAAATAAAGATAAGTTTTCAAAGAATAAAGACAATATAAGAAGTAACATGGTTGGAATTGCCTATGAGCTTAAAAATGGAAGAACATTGTATAGGGAATATTTAGTACCAAGGGAATTCGTACAGAATAATTTAAATATCAAGGGGATATTTGAAACAGAAGAATATAAAAAAAATTACAATGATATATTTAAAATAGATACGGAAAAGATAGAGTTTATACGTATAAATCCTGAGTATGAATATGCTATAAATAGAAATGGAAAAGTTATAGAGAAAGATAAAATACAAGAAATGATAGAAACAATTAAAAAAGATATTTTAGCAGAGTCATATGAAGAATTTAATAATGAATTAATGCCATGGGCAAGTATAGATATGGTATCTACTGAAACTACAAGGGAAAGCCATAAGGATATTTATCTTACTTGGCAAAAGCACTATGATAATTTATCTGCATGGTTAGAAGAAAATGGATATGAAGATTTAAGAATTACAGCTGAGGATATAGACTATATAGTAGTAGAAAAAGCAGATAAAAAAACACAAGAAGAAATGGAGTATACAGTTGATGGAAGTGAAATCGGTAAAGGAAAACATATAGAAATAAGAGACAAAAATCAAATCGAGTATCTTTTATATAATTATGAAAGACACAGTATATCAGAAGAAGTATATTTACTTGGAGTTTATCTTAAAAATGGAAAGGATTTTCTAGGTTCTATTGATAAAGACAGACTACCTGAAGATATAAAAAATGCACTAAACTAATTAAAAGGTATGATAGCTAAAAATGCTATCATACCTTTTAAAATTTTGGTTCTTTTTTAGATTAAATAATAGAGACATGATATAATTTATATCAAAGTAACTCATTAATAAAAGGAGAATGTAAGAATGGATATATTTGAAAATTATGAGCATGAAGATATAGTATTTAGCCAGATAAAAGCAGATAGTCAATGTATGACGGATAAAACATTTATCAACTGTCAATTTGTGAATTGTGATTTTACTCAATCAGATTTTTCTTTTTCATCTTTTGAGGATTGTATATTTAAGGAGTGCAATTTGGCCCTATCTCAATACAATGATGCAAAGTTGAGAAATGTTAGATTTGAAAACTGTAAGCTAATGGGTATCAATTTTAACAAATGTGATTCATTTATAATTGAAATACATTTTAACGAATGCTTAATTCAAAACTGTAATTTCTCTGATTTAAATTTGAAAAAAGCTTTATTTCAACAGTGTAAAATATTAGAGAGTGATTTTATAAATACGGAATTAGTAGAAAGTGATTTTACCTACTCGACTTTGACAGGAACAATATTTAATAACTGCAACTTATCAAAGGCAAATTTTTCTTTTGCCAAGGAATACGATATAAATCCATTTAACAATAAAACAAAGAAAACCATTGTCACATTGCCTGATGCCATATCTTTTCTAAAACATTTGGATATTGTTATAAAATAAAAAATGTTATAATTATATAAAATCATAAGAAAAGGTGTTTAAAATGTATGATAAAGTTATAAACTGCTTAAAATCCTATAAAAAAACACAAATATCTCTTTCAGAGCTAGAAGGTTTGTTTTCTGGTGGTACGGAGTATAAGTATTTTGCAAAATATATACAAAACTTAGTAGATGAAGAACTTTTAGAGCCAGTTAAAAGTCACGGTACTAATCTAAAACCAATTTCATTATTTAATACATATCGAATTATCCGAAAAAACATAAAAAAATCCCTGAATGATGATATACAGCAATATAGTCTTAAAGTACATCCTAAAATACAACTTCATTCTTATTTTGCATTAAATGAAGCTCAGTGGAAGAAGGATTTACCTTATATAAAGAAAGTTGATAGGTATATAAAGGAAAAAGGCATACCTGGGAGGGAGGCCTCTTCTCCTGAAAGGTCTTATGAAATAACTGGAGATGAAAAGTGGATAGATGAAAAGGGAGGCAAGAGGATATTAGAACTTATAGGTTTATGGGAGCTATTTAAAATAAGTAGTTTTCCTGATCCTTTGATGTTTTCAATAAATCCTTCTTTAATAAATAATGATAGGCATATTCATTTAATCGTGGAAAATAAAACTACATATTATCAATTGTTAGAGATACTGAAAGAAATAGGCCCTACATCTATTATTTATGGTGCAGGTTGGAAAATAGTATCTAACCTAAATATGGCACCTCAACAGATGGGTTTGGTAGATAAACAGCATTTATATTATTATTTTGGAGATATAGATTTAGAGGGGATTTCTATCTGGTATTCTCTCTATGAACGATATAATGCAGAATTGGCATTGCCTTTTTATAAAAAGTTATTAGAAAAATCATATTCTATAGGAAAAGAAACTCAGAACAGAAACGAGGAAGCTTTATGTGCTTTTTATAAGAATTTTTCTCAATATGAATCAGAGAAGCTTAAAGATTTATTTGAGATTAAAGGATATTATCCTCAGGAAGGATTAGATAAAAGAGAACTTCAAAATATATGGAGGAATTTTTATGGATATTTCTTCTAAGCTTGTTACGGAGTATTATCGAGAGAGAGTGCAGAGATTGGCACTGTTTGACCCTTTATATAAGCTAGAAAACAAGAAAAGTAAAGATAAGAGTGGACAAGCCATAGACTTTTTTGGTCTAGGTTTAATAACCTTATTGTTCTTTTTTGAGAATATGCTAATTAGGAATAAATTAGCAGGGGTTAGAGAGCTGACTAAATTTCTCTATGAGCTAAATCAAGGAGAGTTAGACTTAGAAAAAGAGGATTTTGAAAAGATAGCTAGAGAGATAATTCAAGCTTTCCGTCCTCCTAGTGGTAGAAGAAATTCTAAGACTTTTTACAACTGGGAAACTCGTAAGGAAGAAATGGTACAATACTCTATTCTAAAGGCCTCTGAGTTCGATTCCAAAACTAATACTCAGTACTATGTTTTAGATGAGCAAGGTTTAGAGTTGGTATTTGCCACTAAAGAATATTTTACAGAATTTCAGCTTTCTATAAATCAATTAGTTTTAAGAAAACAATTGGAGAAGGGTGAATTTGTAGGAGCTTTAAGACAGATAGATGAAATGCAAATGGATGTTAAAAATCTTCAAGATAAAATTTATAGAATCAAGCATGAGATTCAAAGAAATATTATTTCAGATGAAACTTATAACCGCTATAAAACTATTGTAGAAGATATTTATATGAGATTAACTAGAGAAAATGAGGAATTCCAGGAACTTGAAGCATTTGTTAGACAAACTAAGGAACGACTTGGCTATGATATGCAAGGAGAAAAAGAGCAAAGAGCATATGCCTTAATTCTACAGGTAGACCGACATCTAGGAGAAGTACATTTTGAACATAGAAAGCTTTTGGAAGAATCTATTGTTCTAAAAACTACTGCTTTAATTGCTGCACAGGAGTCATTATATTATGTAGGCATAGATTCTTTTAATTTTAATGAGCAAATATCTAGTAGACTTCTTTCATCACCACTCCCTTTAGAAACTTCTAAAAGACTTATAGAACCTTTTCTATTTTTAGAAAAAAAGAGTATGTGGTCGCCTATTACAGTATTTGGAAAACAAAGAATAGAAAAATCAGAGCAAGAAGAAAACAATACTGCGTTTTTAGAGGTTCTCAGCAAGGAACAGTTAAAAAAAGATATGGAAATATTACAAAAAAACTATGCTATGGTGATGGCAATTGTATTAGAGTCTATGGGTGAGGACAGTCAGATAAGCTTAGAACAGGTAGTGAAGTTTATGGAAGAAAATGATTATCAGTATATATTGGACAAACGTGCCTTTTATGATTTCTGGCTAATATTACATCAAAGATCTCCTATAAGGGTTGAAAAAGAAAAGGAAAAACAAATACATGTTATGGATAAAGCATTAGAGCTTTTAAAGTCCAAAGGTGACCTGGTTAATGTTTTAGAGGATAAAGGAATAGTAACAGGAAGTGAACGTTATAGTATTAAAAATATGAAATTTATAGTAGGTGGTGAAAACAATGATGAATTACAGTCATGAACAGGTAACTCAAGCATTTAAAATATATTCTACACTGGCTATGGAGGGAGTTGTGGGAAAAGAACATCTTCGTACATATATGGCTGATGACGGTATAAGAGGATTGGTAGATCAGTTTGCCAAAGAGGTAGAGTGTGCTATATTTCCCACAGGAGATTTGCTTTATCTAGTACCCTTGGCTGTAAATTCTCCATTCCATGTATCTAATGACTATTTAAAACAGACCTATTTTCCAAGCAAGGCAGTAAACTTAGACCTTTATATGATGTATGTAGCTATAATTATACTATTTGGTGAGTTTTATGATAGTTATCAAACTACTGAAGTTACCCGTGACTTTCTTCCTATGGAGGATTGGCTTACTAGTGTTAATGAAAGAGTCCTAGCCTTAAAGAATTATGATGAAGAACAGCTTTTAAGCTGGGATAAGGAATATGAATATAATTGGAGTGCAATTTTAGAAAAATGGGATGCTATGGATGACTTAAAAGAAAATGTACAACAAACAGCTAGAACTATTAGTAGAATGAGCTTTATGAATATAGTTAAAAAATTCCTTGAGGCTCAAGAATTAATTATAGATATAGGAAACAATGAAATACAGCTTACTGAAAAAACCAAGACTATTATTCAACGCTACTATATGGAGCAGGAATATAACCGTGGCATATTAGAGTTTATTTATTCCTTGGAACAGACAAAGGGGGTGGAGTAGGATGCCAGCTATATCTAAGATACGTTTTACTAATGTAGTGTATGAAAATGGTGGAAAAAGATATAATGATGATATATTTGAGTTTGATGGATATAATGGAGCTATACTTTTAGAAAATGGTGGAGGTAAAACAGTGTTTATACAAACAGCCTTACAGGCTGTACTTCCTCATGTGGATTTGGCGGAACGGAAAATAAAAAACACCTTATCTTTAGAAGGAAGTCCTTGTCATATTGCCATAGAATGGATACTTAATGAAAGACCTAGACGCTATGGTCTAACAGCAGTTACGTTATTTTTGACAAATAATGGATTAGATTCATACAAGTATGTATATGAGTATGGAGGAGGAGATAAACACTCTATAGAAGAGCTTCCCTTTGTAAAAACTACAACAGAAGGGAAAAATCGTCCTGTGAGTAGAGGGGAAATATCCGACTACTATCAACAGATGCAACAGCAATATATTCATGCTAATTTATTTAAAACTATAAAAGAGTATCATAGATATATAGAAGAAAACTTTCACATTATACCTACAGAGTGGCAGAGTATAGCTAGAATAAATAGCGCCGAGGGCGATGTTGACGGATTTTTTGATGGGTGCAAAACTACTAGCCAATTAGTAGATCAGTTACTTATTCCAGTGGTTGAGGATGCCATGGCAGGTAATGGTACTGAGGATTTTATAGAAACCTTTGAAAAACATAGAGAGCATTTTAAAAAACATAAGCAGCTTAGTGAGCGAATAGAAGAAAGTAAAAAGGTTTCCCAAGGTATAGGTGAATATGTTGAATGCTTTGCTTCCTACCATGAAACTCAAAAAAGATTAGTGTCTAAAAAAGAAGAAACTAAGGGAATATATAATCTTGTAGTAGCAGAAAAAGTTCATAATGATTCAGAAATAGAAAATAACGGAAAGCTTTTAGATAAATTTAGAGAAAAAGAATTAGAGCATAAAAGAAAAGAATCTTCTTATAAGCTATCCTTGTTAGAGAGAGATATGAAAAATGCTAAAGAAGAATATGAATCAATAGCCAATAAATATAAAAGTATTTATGAAACATTAGAAGAAAAGGAAGAATACCTTCAAAATCTAGAAATTGCAGAGGTTAAGAAGAGTATACTTAAAAAGGAAGAACTAATATCATTATATGAGAACCAGTTAGAAAATTTAGATAAAGATGAGCAGATACAAGATTTACAGGAACAATTAAAAGAAAACAGCGGAGAGTTAAAAGGTTATTTTATTCAAGAAGAAAAGAGATTAGAAAATGAAAAAACTCTTCTTATAAATCAAAAAAGTAGATATGAGGAAGATTTTAAAAAAGATGAGGAAAGGCTAGAAACTTTACAGAATGAAAAAATAGTATTAGAAAAGGAAATGGAAGCTCATGAGAGAACTATAATCCTTGCAGATAAGGATTTAGAAAATATATCAAAAGAAATTTTGTCTAATTCCATACATGAAAAAATAGAGGAAGAATATCCGAAATGGAAATTAAGAACAGAAGAGATTGAAACACAGGGAATATCCTATAGAAATCATTTAAATCAAAAAACAGAAGAAAAAAAGGCACTACAGCAGGTTATTCCAAATCTTTATAAAGAAATACAGGAACTTAAATCTGCAGAAGCTGAAAACAGACACGAATGGAATAATATAAATATTGGGCATGATAGACTTCTTGCAGATTTAAAATCAGTAAGAGGAGATTGGAAATTTTATAATTCCTTATATGAAAAGCAGGCAACTATACTTTCGACCTTAGAAGAAAAGGTAGAAAAGACTAGAATAGAGAAGGAGCAGCTTTTACTAGAAGAGCGGCTATCATATAGATTGCAAGATGATTATGGCGATCAAGAGTATTTTACAACTGAGCCAATGTTGGAAGAATGGATTTCAAGATGGAGTCAGCAATTTCACTTTATAGAAAGTGGAAGTGCGTATATAAATAAGGCTGCAAAAACCTTAGGAAAGAGTATAGAAGATTTATATAAGGAGTACCCACTATGGGTTCAGACTGTTATAACCTCTACGGTAGAGGTAGAAAAACTATATCAAAAGCTTAAAGAACAGGTAAATAAGCTCACTCATCCTGTACTAGTTTTATCAGATGAGGAAGCAAAAGAAGTTTTAAATAATAACACAGTTGACGAATTCAGATATGTATTTCCATTTCATTGGGAAACAAATGCCAATTATGCTAAATTTGCTGAGTGGAAGGATCAAATAAAGGTTGTAGCTGAGAAGGCAACCACTAAGAGAATTAATAAAGAAAAGGAATATAGTCAGTGGGTTGACCTTTTATCTCAAACAAACACCTATTTTTACGAATTTCCTTTTGAGATATATCAAGAGCTACAAAAGGATATGCAAGAAATAGGGGATGTTATAAAGATAAAGGAAAGAGATCTACAAAGAAATGAAGAAAAGTTAAAATTATTAGAACAAGAAATCTCCCAAACTAATGAAAAGTTGTGGCAGTTGGAACAAGAAACTATGCTTTTAGGGCATAAGCTTCAAAGGACACAAGAATATTTTAATAAAAAAGAGTTAAAAAAGAAATCTATTATTGCTAAACAGGAAATAAACGAGAAAATAGAACGTAAGGACTTAGAAATTAAAGGAAATAAAGAAAGTATAAATAGACAAAGAGATATATTAGAGAATCTTAAATGGGATATCCAAAATATAAATCAGTATGAATCAAACTTAAAAGATGACAGTTTATATAAAGTAGTTTATAGGGAGACTCCTATTTTAACTGATAAAACTAAGTCTATACTACAAACCCATAGACAGACAATTATAGATAGGCTTTCTAAAAAACAAAAAGGGCGTCAGGAAATAGAGTCTTTACTAAATAGCAATATTCAGCAAAAAGATGAACAATCTAAAAGCTTGACTAGACTAAGAAAAAAATATAATAAGTACCCTATAGATGAATCATTTGTATTCCCAATTCATGGAGATAGGGATATAGAACAGATAACACAGCAAATAAATGAATTTAAAGAAAATATAAATTCCCTTAAACCAATATTAGAAAAATCTGAGAAGGTATATGATAAAAGTTTAAATATCTATGATCTTAGACAAAAAGATTTTTATAGAAACTTCAATGAGATTATGATATTTACAAAGGGACTATCAGAAATAAAATTAGAACTAGAACAGGAAAGAGAAGATCTATCCGAGCAGAATATATATTTAGAAAATAGAAAGAAGACCCTTTATTCAGAAGGAAAAAATATTGATGAGGCTATACAGTTATTAAAAGCGAAACATGAAAGGTTTAGATATCTTACAGATGATGTAAGAGCAGAAGTTTTGCCACAGGACAAGCAAGACTTTTCATACAATAGATTAGGTATTATTCAAGTAAAGATAGACGATTTAGAAAAACTTGATATTAAGGTAGATCAACAGTTTAAAAAAGTAGAAACTCAAAAAAATATATTTATTCAAAACTGTAATACTCAAGTACAGGATATAAGATTACGAGAGATGGCAGTTACAGGAGCTCAGAATAAGAGAAATTATGATGAAATATTACAGTGGCAACAAAAAATGCAACAAAGAATATTAAGAACAATAGAGGTTGCAGAAAATGCAATGAGAGAGCATGACAGGCAATTGCAACAATTTATTCAACACCTTCATACCTATTTATATACCCTAGCCCAAGAGATTAGGACTATACCTAGAAATACAAGGGTGAAAATAGAGGGTGGGTGGAAAGAAATTTTTTACTTTGATGTACCAGACTGGTCAGAGCAAGATGGAAAAGAGGAGATAAGAAGATATATAGATCAAATGGTAAGTGAGTTAGAAGGAGATAGATTTAAGGATGAGCAGGGAAAAGAAAATCTAGGGGAAGTTAAAAAGCATATAGAAAAAAGCCTCCAATCTAAACAACTATTAAAACATGTAATGAAAGAAAAAATGATAAAAGTGAAGTGCCGTAAAGTAACTAATGATGGTAAGGTTATTGGAGCCCCCTTTTCATGGGAAACCTCAAATCTTTGGTCGGGAGGAGAAAAGTGGAGTAAAAACATGGCGCTTTTCTTAGGTATATTAAACTATATAGCAGAAAAGCGTCAGCATATAATAGTAAGTAAAAAACTAAACCGTACAGTTATATTGGACAATCCTTTTGGTAAAGCGTCTAGTGAACATGTGTTAGAGCCTGTATTCTTTATAGCAGAACAACTAGGATTTCAAATAATAGCATTGACAGCTCACGCGGAAGGTAAGTTTATAAGTGACTATTTTCCTATAGTTTATAGCTGTAAGCTTAGACAAGCTGTAGATAGTCAAACCTCGATTTTTACTAAGGAAAAAATTATTAGCTACGCATATTTTCAAGATAATGATCCACAAACTTTAATGAGACTAGGAGAGCAAGAACAGCTTACACTTTTTTAAAAATATAAAAATACAATTCTATTTTCATCCTAAATATAGTATAATTTTTCATAAGGGAGGGAATATCTATGGAGGATAAAACCTTTGAGTTATTAGAAAAGATGTATAGCGAGTTTGTGGACTTTAAAGAGGATACAAATTCAAGGTTAAACGAATTAAAAAACCATGTTGTAAAAATGGAATATGATTTAAAAAAAGACATATCCGCATTGTATGATGGATATGAACAAAATTCTCAGAAGCTAGATAGGATAGAAAAGGCAGTTATAAGACATGAAGACATTATCATAAAGAAAGTTAAATAGATTGTTTAGAACCTATTAGTAAATAAATCATTAATAGGTTCATTTTTATATGGAGGTTTAAACATGGAATCATACTTTATGAAAGAAGCATTAGTAGAAGCACAAAAGGCATATAAGCTAAAAGAAGTCCCTATAGGAGCTATTGTAGTTAAGGAAGGAATTATTATTGGTAGAGGACATAATTTAAGAGAAACTTCAAAAGATCCTACAGCTCATGGAGAAATTATTGCTATTCGAGAGGCATCACAAACCTTGGGTGGTTGGAGGCTTATGGATTGTGATTTATATGTAACTATTGAACCCTGTCCCATGTGTGCTGGAGCTACAATGTTATCAAGAGTAAAACGTTTAATTATAGGAGCTATGGATCCTAAAGGTGGAGCCGCAGGATCTTTAATAAATATCCCTGAAGATAGTAGGTTTAATCATAAGGTAGAAATAATTACAGGAGTACTAGAAGAAGAATGTTCACAAATAATGAAGGATTTTTTTAAAGAATTAAGAAGTAAATAGATAGGTCTTTTAAAATTAAAAGAGGGGATGACATATGGCAGGAATTAAATTTTGTGATTGGAACAAAAATTTTATAAAATCAAACGATAAAATTGATGATGTGAAATCATTTTTTTTAAATTCGGATTATGATGAGATTGCTGTCGTAAATAGTGAGCAAGTTCCTATTGGGGTACTGAACAGAAGTTACTTGAATAATTATTTGTGTACTGGAAATGATGTTGTGGAAACATTACCTTTAGATACAAGTTTTGTTCTTATAGAAGATACTAGTCATTCTTTGGAGCAATTAATTTTAGATGGTTTTGAATTTGATATTTTAGTAAATGCTGACCATAAATTTAATGCCTTAATATCAAAAAGAAAATTGATAACTTTCCTTCTTAAGGAACAAGATCATTTTTTACAGTATATTTTAGAAGATGCAGACATTATTAGCATCAATAAATCACCTACCCATATGGTTTATATTTTTCAAAACTCTCTTTTAATAGATGTTAATGATTCAAAATCTATGGAGCACTTTAAGGAATCTATTATTGGACCATTTTTACAAGAGGCCTTTGAAAGTAAGTTCAATTCTAAAAGCAAAGAAATTGCTTTCTTAAACAAATTGTTTTTAACTTATTGTATCCCCATATATGAGAAAGACTTTCTTTCTGGTGTTGTGTGTATTCTTTTTAGTAAAACTAAAAATATTGGTATTATAAGAAAAATAAATAAATTACAGCTTCTTTATAATGAAGCAAATACAATTATTGAAACATCTTATGACGGGATTACTATTACTGATGGTCAGGGAATCGTTATAAGAGTGAATAAATCACATGAGCGGATTACTGGGTCAAAGCCTCAAGAATATTTAGGAAAACATGTTCTTGAGTTAGAAGAAAAAGGGATTCTTATGAATTCTGCAACAGCAAAAGTATTAAAAGAAAAGAAACCAATTACTGTAAGGCAGCAAGTTATGAACGGAAATCAGATTATTGTTACAGGAAGTCCAGTATTTGATTCAGAAGGGAATATAGTAAGGGTGGTTTCCAATTTAAGAGATGTTACAGAACTTGAAAGTTTACAAGAAAAATTAGCAGAAACAGAAAAAATAAGAAATAAATACCAAATAGAATTGGATCACCTTAGAAAACAGCATTTGCATTATGATAAGCTAGTTGCAGAAAGTTCAGCTATGAAAGAAGTGATCAATACAGCTAAAAATATTGCAGAGAAAGATGTTACGGTCCTTATTTTAGGAGAAACAGGTGTAGGTAAAGAAGTTATTGCAAAATTTATACACCAATACAGCCATAGAAGCGATGGGCCCTATATTAAAGTGAATTGTGGTGCAGTCCATGCGTCTCTTATCGAATCTGAATTATTTGGGTATGAAGATGGTGCCTTTACAGGAGGTAAAAAGGGGGGGAAACATGGTTTGTTTGAAGCAGCCCAGGGGGGAACGCTGTTTCTTGATGAAATTGGAGAGTTTCCTATGGATTTGCAAGTCAAGCTTTTGCGAGTTTTGCAAGAAAAAGAGATAATCCGTGTAGGTGGGAACACCCAAATTCCTTTAGATGTAAGATTTTTGTGTGCTACTAATAGAAATTTACAAGAGATGGTTAATGATGGAAGCTTTAGAGAAGATCTATATTACCGGTTATATGTTCTTCCTGTTTATATATCACCCTTACGAAATCGAAAAGATGATATTTTACCCTTGATTCATTTTTTCCTTAAAAAATTTAATCAGAAATATAATTGCAGTAAACGGCTATCTGCAGAAGCTCGAAAAACATTATTAAATTATCCATGGCCAGGCAATATTAGAGAATTAGAAAATATGGTTGAACGAATTGTTATTTCATATTCTTCTGAGGTCATTACCAATCAACATATTTCTGCACTTTATGTTAAACCACATCAGGGTTATGATGTACTGGGTAAACCTTCAGTGAATGTTGATGAAATTATTCCTTTAAGCCGGGCGATAGAAGAAACAGAAAAACAATTGATTTCCCAGGCATTGATGAAATACGGTAATATGGGTAAGGCGGCAAAAGTTTTAGGTGTAGACAGAACAACAGTACTTCGTAAGATTAAAAAGTATAACCTTGTATATCCTTCTTATAAAAAGGGTTAAATAACGCATGTGTGTCACTGCACACGTGTGCAGTGATGCATATGTGTGCAACGGTGTATTTTAGGGAAATCTTTCAAATAAAGTGTATTAATGCACTTTTTTTTATTTCCTTAAAATAGGTATTACTTTTTTATTGTTGAAATTCAGGGGTTATAGCCATATTGTATTTATGGCACGAAACATGCAAGACTAATCAGTATATTGAATATATTTTAAACATTTAAAATATTTTAAGCCGTAGATTTTATTATCGATAAATCCATGATATAATCATTGCAAAAAAATTCATGCTATATATAAAATTGCCAGAAACCTTCTGGGAGGTGAGTAGGATAGGGATTCTGGATTGCTATAATGAGTGTCTTTATTTATATTATCTAAATTTAGGAGGTGTAAGATTAATATGGAGAAAATTTCCCAAAGGGAAGTGGATGGCTTATTTGAATTAACAGATGGAGCCAGAGCCGAATTGCAAAGCTCTAATTATTACAATGACGACTTAGCACCTACAAAATTGTCGGAAAGAACTTGGGGTACTTATCATATTGCATCTTTGTGGGTGGGCTTGTCTGTATGTATTCCTACCTACATGATGGCATCTGGTCTTATGGCAGCAGGTCTTTCGTGGTGGCAAGCGGTTTTAAACATTGCCCTTGGTAACTTAATAATACTAATTCCTATGCAGTTAAATTCTCATGCAGGAACAAAATATGGTATTCCGTACCCTGTATTTGCACGACTGGCATTTGGTATTAAAGGGGCACATATTGCTGCCCTGGCAAGAGCTGTTATTGGTGCAGGGTGGTTTGGAATTCAGTGTTGGATTGGTGGTGGAGCATTAAACACTGTACTTAATGTATTAAGTTCTGGTTGGGCTAGTTGGGAGGGTAGCATCTGGGCTGCATTCTTTATTTTTTGGGCGTTGAACGTTATCATTGCTTATAGAGGCCCTGAAGCCATTAAATTCATGGAATCATGGGGTGCTCCTATTCTTGGAATATTATCAGTTTCTTTAATGATATGGGCAATTACTGCTGTTAAGGGGGCAGGTCATACCATAGGTGATATTTTGGATATGCCTGCTACTTATAACCCAGATCATTTCTGGAGAATATTTTTAGGTGGACTTACAGGTAATATCGCATTCTGGGCAACTCTAGCCTTAAACATTCCTGACTTTAGTAGATTTGCAAAAGATCAAAAATCACAATTTAATGGTCAATTGTTAGGATTACCTTTAACTATGGCAGCATTTGCTTTTGTTGGAGTGTTTGTTACAGGAGCAACTGGTATTATTTATGGAGAATTTATATGGGATCCTGTAGCTGTTGTTGCGAATATAGGAAGTCCTATTGCCGCAATTTTAGGTGCAGTAGGAATTGTAATTGCAACTCTTACAACCAATATAGCAGGCAATGTAGTTGCTCCTGCTAACGGTATTTCAAACCTTTATCCAAAGAAAATATCATTCCGTACTGGTACATTAATAACTGGAGTTGCAGGTGTAGTAATAATGCCTTGGAGACTTCTTTCTAGTGCAGGCGCTTATATCTTCGGATGGTTGGGAACTTACGGATTATTTTTAGGACCATTAGCAGGTATTTATATTGCGGATTACTATATTTTTAGAAAGAAAAAATTAGATATTATGTCCTTGTTCACAAGTGAAAATAGTAAATATTGGTATGGTAATGGTATAAACAACAAAGCCCTTATTACCTGGGCAGTAGCTTGTGCTTTACCATTGCTTGGGAAGTTTGTTGATTCAGTGCACTTTTTCTATGACAATGGGTGGATTCTAGGTTTCTTAATAGCTCTCATCCTATACCCAGCGCTTATGAAATCTGAAACAGATTCTCTTATTACAGATGAAGAAGAAGCATTGATTACTGAAAGAGAAGAAACTGTAATTATTGAAAAGTAAAATATCTAAGGGCAAAGGGGAAATCCCCTTTGTCCCTAATCATACACAAAATTTTATGAAATTGAAAACTCACTCATATTTTAGAGTTGTTCTATATATGTAAATATATAAAGGAGGTATTGTTATGGACTTAATAATTAAAAATGGAACAATTGTAACTGCATCAGAAAGCTATAAGGCAGATATCGCTGTTAAAGATGGAAAAATAGCTATGATTGCAGAAAAGATTGAGGCTGAAAAGGCTAAAGTAGTAGATGCATCTGGGAAACTGGTTCTTCCAGGAGCTATTGATGCTCATACTCATTTAGCAATGCCATTTGGGGGCACCATATCCGCTGACGGATATGAATCTGGTACAAGAGCTGCTGCTTGTGGCGGTGTTACTACTGTATTTGATTTCGTTCTTCAAGCAAAAGGTGAAGGACTTATTGATGCTGTAAAAAGAAGAAATGCATTATGTGAGCCAGAAGCCTGTGTGGATTATGCTTTTCATACAGCTATAACAGATTTAAATGATGATATTTTAGAAGAAATGGAATCATCTGTTAAATACGGAGTCCCTAGTTTTAAAGTCTTTATGGTTTATGATTTTGGTGTAAGTGATGGTGTATTTTATAAAGTGCTCCAAAGGTCCAAAGAAGTGGGTGCTCTCATAGAAGTTCATGCTGAAAATAAAGAAATAATAGACACATTGGTTGCAGAATATTTAAGTGCAGGTAAAACATCAGCTTGGTATCATTACATGAGTAGACCTGAATTTGTTGAAGCAGAAGCAGACCTAAGAGCAATCCATTGGGCAAAAGAATTACACGCACCTTTATATATTGTTCATTTAGCAAATGCTCAAGGGGTGGAAGTTGTTACAAAAGCCCGTGATGAAGGTTATCCAATATTTGCAGAAACATGCCCTCAATATCTTTATTTTACAAAGGATGTATATAAGAGAGAAGATGGAAGAAACTTCGTATGTTCTCCACCTATTAAAGGTCAGGAAAGTCAAGATGCACTATGGGAAGCTATCAAAAGAGGAGATATTACAACAGTAGCAACTGATCACTGTCCATTCCAATCGTATGAAAAGGATTGGGGAAAAGACGATTTTACAAAGATTCCTAATGGCTGTATGGGCATTGAGAACCTTTATCCTTATATGTTAAGCGAAGCCAATAAAGGTAGAGTTTCTTTTAATAAAGTGGTGGAATTATGCTCAACAAATGTTGCGAAGATCTTTGGATGCGCTCCTCAAAAAGGTACTGTTGCCCCAGGTAGTGATGCTGATTTGGTGATTTATGATCCTGAAAAAGAATTTACAGTTTCTCAGAAAAATATGCACTCCAATATTGATCATACTATCTGGGAAGGTGTTGAAATGAAAGGCTATCCTGTTATGACCTTCTCAAGGGGAGAATTGGTTTACAAAGAAGGTGAATTTATAGGAAGCAAAGGTTATGG
>SWCH01000055.1_pt1 | contig 60775 bp, 51 predicted proteins | sample 4690051 | NCBI WGS metagenome assembly SWCH01 (sample SAMN10267282, study PRJNA491770) | bioreactor metagenome | isolation source: DHS bioreactor inoculated with | place: Japan: off Shimokita Peninsula
TTTTTTTGTATTAAAAAGCTTTACCAAACTATCTTTTACATATACTTGTATAAAATCCTCCTGATATTTTTCTAAACTTACTATTCCTATTCCTATAGGAGTTATATATTCAGGTCCTTCTAGTTTTTCACTAGAAAAGACTATATTTTCTATCAATTCAGTTCCCTTTACAACAACTCTTTCTTTGATAATACCTAATTTCTCTGCTAATATTTGTGTAAAACCTGGAACTTGACTCCCCCCACCAATACAAAATACAACACTAGGAGACTTACCATTATTTTCAACAATATTTTCTGCTATCTCTGTTGCCAACATTGTAATAGCCGGCTTTATCTTTTCAATAATTTCATCTGTAGACATTGTATAAGACATTCCCACAATATCATTAAAAGTATGATTCTCTTTTTTATTTAATTGAACTTTTAATTTTTCGGCTGCATCAAAGTCTAGTAGAAATTCTTTTGCTATAGCTTCAGTGATCTCATCTCCTGCAACTGATGCCATAGCATATGCCATAACAGTTCCATCTCTTGTAATGGCAATATCCGATGTACCTGCACCTATATCTATAAGAGCAAGATTTAAAAGCCTTAATTTAGGCGGTATAGCCGCATTAATAGCAGCAATAGGTTCTAAAGTAAGATTAAAAACTTCTAACTCCAATTTACTCATAACTGCATACAAACTATCTACTACCACCTGAGGTAGGAAAGTTGCCAAAATATCTGCTCCTATTTTATTTCCTCTATGTCCTTTTAAAGAAGTAATTATGCCATCATTTAAATAATAATTTACAACACTGTGACTTACACAATAGTATTTAGACTCTACCCTGCCACTTTCTCTTTCTAAACTCTCTTGAGCCTTTTGAACACCTTCCATTTCAAGACTTTTTATCAAGGTATTATCTATTTCCTTTGAATAGTCAATCTCCCTACTAATTTGTAATCTATGGGTTTTCAAAGCTCTACCTGCTGCAGCAATAGCTACGTAATTTAATGTAGTTTTAAGCCTTTTTTCTAATTTTTCTTTAACTACCTTAGCAACAGCTACAACTTTATTTATGTCGTGAATTTGTCCATCATACATAGCTCTACTTGGATGCTCCATAATTTCAAAGTCTATAATTACAAATTTTTCATCTTCCATTTTACCTACAATTCCTACAACACTCCTAGTACCTATATCTAAGGAAAGTAGCATTTCCTGGGGACTTATTCTATTCTTATTTTTTTCGCCCATATATTTTCCCCCTTTAAAACTTCATAAAAAAACTGACTGCATTTATAGAAACACTGAAAAAGTCTAGTAATATGGCAAACCCCCGAAAATGTCATTCTGAGTGTAACGAAGAATCTTAGTATTTGAGCTGTGTTCAAGATTCTTCATTCCACTACGTTACATTCAGAATGACAAAACCAAAGACTTTTTCAGTAACCTCCATTTGTATTCTGTAAATTTATCATTTTTCCTCTTTTTTTGACATATTTAATGTATTATTTAGACATAGTTAATTCACTTATTGTAGTATATACATTCATCAGTAAAAGGACATTTTTCACACATTGGCTTTCTTGCCTTACATATTCTTCTTCCATGGTATATCAACCAATGATGAGCTTCTGACCATTGTTCTTTTGGTATATTTTCCATTAACTGTTGTTCTGTCTCATCTACATTATTGCTACTAGCCAAACCAATTCTATTAGAAACTCTAAATACATGAGTATCTACAGCAATTGCAGCTTGTCCAAAAACATTACTTAAAACGACATTTGCAGTTTTTCGTCCAACTCCTGGTAGCTTCATAAGCTCTTCACGGCTATTAGGAACTTTGCTATCATAGCTTTCTACTAATATTCTACAAGTATTTAATATATTATGAGCCTTATTCCGATAAAATCCACAGCTTCTTATTAATTCACCTAGTTGCTCTTCATTTAAAGAAAGAAAGGCTTCCGGAGTATTGTATTTTTTATACAAAGGTTTAGTAATTTGGTTAACTCTAACATCAGTGCATTGTGCTGCAAGAATTGTTGATATTAGCAATTCAAAAGGAGTAGTATAATCCAGTTCTGAAACAGCACCATGATACATATCCTCTAATTTTCTTAAAACCTTTCCAATTTCATTTTTAGATAATATTTTTTTATTGGATTTCACTATATCCTTCCTTTCATTTAAAAACTAGAATTTTGCTAATACTATATTTCAATTTTCCAACATAATATTATTATACACTATTGGATTACAAATAAAAGTAGGTACGAATTAATTCGTACCTACAGGGGTTGTTGAAAAACTCAAACAACCTACAGTAAATTTAGCATTTAAATTATCTTAATAAAGGAATAGTACAAAAATGCCTATTCCTTTATTAAGTAGTAACTATACTAGTTATTTTAAACCCTTACTTTAACTTTTTACTTCTTTAAACCATTTATATATATATCCACATAACTATCAATTTCTTCTTGCATTATATCTCTTTTATATATAAATAAATAATGCACGGTCATGTGATGTACACTTCCTAAAAAAGCAAGAGCTGCAATTCTAGTGTCAATAGGCTTTAACTCTCCATTCTCTATACCTTGCTGAATAACACCTTCAACCATTTCCATTACTCTTTTTTGGGTTGTTAGCATTATATTTATACTTTTTTCTCCAACCACTTCTGTTCCATGGTTATGAATTTTACAAATATCCATATGCTCTTTTGCAATATTAAATGCCAATTCAACAAACTTCTTTAATCTTTCACGTGTAGATTTTGTATCTTCAAAAATTGAGCTTATATTTTGCATATAGATCTCTATAGTATATTTTATCATTTCTTCGTATAGCTGACTTTTGCTATCAAAATATTCATATATTGTGCCTTTACCTATTCCTGCTGTTTGAGCTATACTACTTATTTTTGCAGCGTGAAAGCCTTCTTTGGCAAATATCTTTATAGCTGCTTGAATTATAAGTTCTCGTTTCTCTTTTTTTAAATCCAATTCATCACCCCTCTATTGAATACTTTCTGAGGGTTTTTTCCTTCTTTTTATTTTAGCCTTTACTTTATTAGAAATTTTATCAAACACAACATATACTACAGGAATCAACACTAATGTTAGTAAAGTAGAAAGAATTAAACCTCCGATCACAACTGTAGCTAGCGGAGCCTGGGCTTCTGCTCCTTCTCCTACTCCTATTGCCAAAGGAATCAATGCCAGGGCAGTAGTCATAGTTGTCATGAGTATTGGCCTTAACCTAGTAGGTCCAGCCTGTAGTACAGCTTCATATATTTCCATTCCCTTTGACCTTAGATTGTTAATATAGTCTATTAATACAATAGCATTATTTACGACTATACCCGAGAGAACAATAAATCCGATTATAGACGGTACACTTATTGTCCTTTGAGTTATAAATAGACCTAACGCCCCTCCTGAAAAAGCCAATGGTATTGTAAACATAATTATAAATGGGTTTAGTAAAGATTCAAACTGTGAAGCCATAACCATATACACCAATATAATAGCTAAGATTATAGCTAGCCCTAAGCTTGAAAAGGCATCATTTAATTCCTCGTTTTCTCCACCAATTTTATATGAATATCCATCAGGTATTACATAATCATCTAACTTTTCTTGGATATCGCTAGTAACACTTACTAAGTCTCTACCTAATATACCTCCTGAAACAGTTATAGTTCTTACTTGGTCATTTCTACTAATTTGACTTGGACCTTTTGCATTACTTATTTCAACAATCTGTTCCAAAGGTATAGACATTCCTCTATTTGTCATAATCTGAAGCTGTTTAAAGCTAGCTAAATTTTCTTTAACATATTCTTCACTTTTAACAACAACATCTATTTCAGTACCATCTACCTTATATTTAGTAACAGTAGAACCACTAACTGCATTTCTTATGGACTGTGCAATCTGAACAGTAGTTAATCCATATCTGGAAGCCATTTCTCTATTAATAGTTACCTGGAACTCTTGCTTGCCTTCTTCAAAACTTGACTTTACTTCTCTTGTTCCTTCCACAGAAGCTACCATATTTAATATATCATTGCTTATTTCTTTAAGGGTTTCTATGTCATCACCTTTAACCTCAATTGATATTGGTGAACCAGATCCCATACTCATAGCGCCAATATCATTTACTGATATTTTTGCACCTGCTATATCTGAGGTTTTTTCTCTTATCTCATCCGCCACTAATCCAGTACTTCTCTCTCTCTCAGCTAAACTTTTTAGCATGATGTTCATAGATGCTGTATTAGCAACATTATTACTTACATACATATTGGCTGAACCACCGGTTAAAGCAAAGACTATATCTACCTCTGGTATTTCTCCTGCTATTGTCTCTATTCGTCTGACAACCTTGTCTGTGTCTTCTATTTTTGAACCTTCAGGTAGGTCTATAGAAATCTCCAACTGACCTTGATCCATACTAGGGAAAAATTCTGCTCCTACTGTTAATGCTAGACCTATAGAAGAAATAAATATGACTATAGCTAAAGCTATTGTACTCTTTTTATGATTTAAAGACCATTTAAGGATCCTTTGATATCTATTATCTATAAAAGTAAATACTTTATCAAAGGATGATAATATTCTGTCAAAAATAGTCTTTTTGGCTTTTCCATTTCGATTAACCTTTAATATTTTAGATGCTAACATAGGTACAATTGTCAATGAAACAAATAGTGAAGCTAATAACGAAAAGGTTACAGTCAATGCCAACTCTTTAAAAAGCATTGAGGCAATACCTTCTACAAAAGCAATAGGTAAAAATACTGCCACGGTTGTCAATGTTGATGCAGTAACTGCCATAGCTACCTCACTTGCACCTTCACTAGCTGCTTTTAGTCTTGAATAACCATTTTCCCTATATCTATATATATTTTCCAGTACAACTATAGAGTTATCCACCAGCATACCTATACCTAGAGCTAAACCTCCTAAGGTCATAAGATTTAAAGTTATACCTGAAAAATATATTAAAGAAAAGGTTGCTATAATGGAAATAGGTATTGCAATACCTATTATAAAGGTAGTTCTAATATTTCTTAAAAATAAATATAGAACAATTATAGCCAGGATTCCACCTACTAATCCACTAGATGCAGTATTTCCAATAGCCAGATTTATATAATCTGCTTGGTCAAATATTGTAGTAAATTCAATACCTTCTAACTCACTTTTTAACTTTGTCATTTCTTCACTTACTGTTTTAGAAACCTCTACCGTGTTAGACGTAGACTGCTTGTTAATTATCAAAACAATACTTTCTTCTCCATTTAAACTTGTAGTTGCTTCCCCCTCTTTTTGAGCCAATTTAACATTTGCCACATCTTTAAGAGTTACTAATCCTCCTGATCCAAGTGTGATAGGTAAGTCTCTTATTTCTTCAACGCTTTGGAATTCACCTAAAGTTCTTACTAAAAGTTCTCTATTATTTTTATCTATAGTTCCTGCTGGTAAGTTTAGATTTTCTGCTCTCAGAATGTTTGCAATTGTATCTAAGGACAATCCATACCCTTGCAATTTCATTGGGTCTACAGTCACCTTCACTTCTTTTTCTAAACCACCATAAACTGCAACTGAAGCTACCCCAGGCAGTCTTTCTATTCTACTTTTAATTTTATCTTCAGCAACTCTTTGTAACTCTTCTAAATTCTTATCTCCCGTTATACTAAACTGAACTATTGGCATAGCATTAGGGTCAATTTTCATAACCATAGGAGAGGTAGTGCCATCTGGAAGAGCACCTTTAACCAAGTCAACTTTTTCTCGCATTTCAAGAGTTGCAAAGTCCATATCTGTACCATCATTAAACTGCACTACTACTATGGAACTTCCCTCACTTGAAGTTGAAGAAATATTTTTCACTTCACTGGTAGTAGCCAAGGTTTCCTCTAAAGGTCTTGTTACCAGAGATTCGATTTCATAAGGTCCAACACCTGAGTATTGGGTACTAACAATGGCTACTGGAACATTAATTTTTGGAAGTAAATCTATTGATAGCTTTGTTAAAGATACAAATCCTAAAAGTAAAATTACAAGAATTACCATTACTGTAGTTACTGGTCTCTTAACTGAAATATCTGAAAGCTTCATTAGTTTTCACCTCTAACAACTTTAACTTTAGACCCTTCTGTGATAAAGTCCTGACCTTTTACAATTATTTTATCGTCTTTAGATATACCTGATATAACCTCTACGATTTCTCCATTATCCATACCTATTTCTACATATTTCTTTACAGGTTTATTTTCTTCTACCACATATATATAAAATTTATCTTCTTCTTGTATTACTGCTACACTAGGTATAGTGATTGCACTATTTTTTTCATCCATATTTATAAAAATCTTAGCGAACATACCAGGTCTTAAAAGTTTATTTTGATTATCTAAGTTTATTTTACCTTTGTACAATTGTGTTACTTGATCTGGAACAGGATTAATTACAGTCACTATACCTTTAACAGTTTCTTCAATTGCTGGTATCTCTATTTTAATTTCTTGATCTTTCTTTATTCTGTTAACAAGTCCTTCAGTAACTGAAATCTCTACCTCTAGTTTAGATATATCGGTTATTATTAAAGATGGCTGGGCTGTAACCATTCCTTTTTCTTCAACATTTACTGATGAAATATAGCCACCTATTGGAGCAGTTACAACAGCATCTTCTAATTGCTCTAATCCATTAGTATAAGCAAATTTTGCTTGCTCAAGCTGGGACTCAAGTACATCTAGTTGTAAATCCGAAGCAGCTAACTTTGCTTGCTCTAATTGTTGCTCTGAAATAGCTCCCTCTTTATATAACTGTTCGCTACGCTCTAGGTTAAGCTTTGCATTTTCAATGCTTTCTTTAGCCTTATTATAATTCTTTTTCGCTGTTTCATAGGAAAGTCTTAGATTTTCTATTTGATCTTGAACCTTTTCATTATCTATGGTGAATAATACATCACCTTCTTTTACAATATCTCCAAGTTTCACCTTTAAATCTTTTATCTTAGCCATACCATTAATTTCAGGTATTACTGTAACAGAGTTTACCGGCTCTAGCTTTCCACTCATTGTAACACTCTGAGAAATACTACCTTTCTCTGGTTTTTCAATTTCAACTGCTATTATTTTTTCTTTCTCTGTTGCAGCTGCCGCGTTATTGTCAGCTTTAGAACAACCCGTAGCCACAGAGATAACTAGAAAAATTGCCATCATCAATGTTAAATATCTTTTCATCAATATATACCTCCCAAATATTTTCTGACCGAACGGTCAGTCTCTGCTAATTATATTCAAATTAGCATATCTTTGTCAAGGACTGTACCCAATTTTTTTTGGATTTTATTCATTCCTTCTACTACCATTACGTTATTTATTATATTAAGTCTGTTTAAAAAACAAAAAAACGGTGGCTTTATGTAGACAACTAAAAAAATTAAAAAAATATGATAAACCCTCGAAAATGTCATTCTGAGTGTAGCGAAGAATCTTAGTATTTGAGAAGTGTTCAAGATTCTTCATTTCACTACATTGCATTCAGAATGACAAAAACAAGGGCTTTTTCAGTGGTTTCATTTTATGCTATCGTTCTTTATTTACTCTTTATTTTTTTCTTTTCCACATTTCATATAATACTCAAGTTTCTCTCCTACAGCCTTAAAGATTTGACTTATAGGTTTATCAGTTAGTATTTCCATACCTTCCTCAATAGATTTTACAGGATATATGTGAAATCTTCCCTCTTTAACAGCTGTTATAACCTCATCACATAAAACCAGATCATAAACATTTTGGTGTGGAATGATTACTCCTTGTCTTCCATCCAAACCATGGAGTTTTTTACATATAGAATAAAACCCTTCTATTTTTTCAGTTACGCCTCCTACAGGTTGAACTTCGCCCTTTTGATTAACTGAGCCTGTTACTGCTATGCTTTGTTTTATAGATACTTCACTTAAACTAGAAAGTAATCCATATAACTCTGTACTAGAAGCACTATCTCCATCTATACCATTGTAGGATTGCTCAAAACAAATCTTAGCATTAAGTGTCAATGGATGATTTTGAGCAAATACCTCATTTATATATCCTTCAATAATCATTACCCCTTTATCGTGTATATTTCCACTTAATTCAACTTCCCTTTCGATATTTATTATGCCATTGTTTCCTGAGCTTGTTGTAACTGTTATTAAAGTTGGTTTACCAAAGACATGATCTCCTACATCTATGACTGACAATCCATTTATTCTACCTACTTTTCTACTTTTTACATCTAATATTATTTTTCCATCTTTATATGTTTCATCTATCTTTTCTTCTATCTTATTATTTCTATATACTTTTTCCCAGAAGGCCTCTTTTATATGTTTTTCGGTAATAAGCTCAGCATTATCTACAGCTGCCCAAGCATCTGCCTCTACAAGAATTTCTATCATCTTATTAAATCTTGTAGAGTATTTATTTTGAGTTCCTGAAAATCTATGATTATATTCAAGAATTTTTGCCACTCCTGTAGGATCTAATGGTCTCAATTCTTCCCTTTCACAATAAGAGCCTATAAATTGAATAATCTTTTTTTCATTCTCATTACTACGTTCCATTACAGAATCAAAATCTACTTTTATTTTAAACAGCTCTTCAAAATCTTCATCATAATTATAAAGCAACTGATGTAGCATTGGATTACCTATTAAAATAACCTTTAGCTTAACAGGTATTGGCTCTGGACGAAGAGAAGCTATATCTACTATGCCTAGCTGTCCTCTAAGACTTTCAACTCCTACTTCTTCTGTGGAAAGAGCTCTTTTTAAAGTTTCCCAAGCTTGTAAATTTTGCAAAACTTCACGAGCCTGCAAAATTAAGTACCCTCCATTCGCCTTTTGGATAGCTCCTGGCTTAATCATAGTAAAGTCAGTTTTTAGATTTCCTTGCTCATTTTCATACTCTATTTTACCTACAAGATTACTATAGTTAGGATTAAACTCTGAAATTACAGGAGCACCAGTAGCACTACTGTTATCAACAAAAAGATTAACTTTATATTTTTTAGTAAACTTCTCTTCTGTCTTTTTCACAACTAATACATCTTCTGCCTCATCTACATCAAAATCATATATATTATCAATAACATCATCTTGAACCTTTTTTAAGTATCCAGTTACCTTCTCATATTCAATATACTTTTCTAACAACTCATCTATAAGAGGTTTAACTACAAAAATACCTATCATATTTCCTAATTCAATAATTTTCTCCTTTGCCTTTCGTTCAATTATTTTTAGCCTTCTAAGAAGTTCTGATGCTTTATTTTGAATTTCTTCTGCTCTTTTTTCTATATCAATACGCTGCTTCTCTTCAAGCTCCTCATATTGACTATCATTTATTACTTCTCCATCTATGAGGGGTGCAAATGCAAATCCAGTGCTAGTGCTTTTCATTAAAAATCCATTTTCTTCACTATATTCACTTAATTCTTCTATTAATAAATTTTTCTCTTCTTGATATTCCTTAGTTATTTCGCTTTTTCTCTTGTCATAGTCTTCACCATTGAATGCTTTAGGTATCTCTACAAGTAAATCTTGAACAAGATCATCCATATCTTGCAAAAGCACTTTTCCCATACCCGAGGGTACACTAACAGCTATAGGTCTTCCAGGCTCATCAAAATTATATACATAACACCAATCAACAGGGATACTTTCTTTTTTTGCCTGTTCTTCAACAACCCTTTGAGCATAACTAGACTTTCCAGTACCATTGATTCCTACAATAAATATATTATATCTATTATTTTTTACTCGCAATCCAAATTCCATGGATTTTACAGCCCTATCTTGACCAATTATACCCTGAACCTCAGTCAAATCTTTTGTTGTTTTAAATCTATACAATTTTGAATTATAAGCTTTATTTAACTGGGTATAAGATAACTCTCTATACTTTCTCATTTTAAGTCCCCCTTGTAAGAAAGATTCTTATTCTATTCTATTCAACACCTTTGTCCTTCTCCCCATTTTTTTGTTAGTAGGCTCGAATTCATTCGTGCCTACTGTAAATCCAATGAAAATAGGTACGAATGAATTCGTACCTACAGTTAATTTTTTTAAAGTAATACTTTAAGTTTTTAAAAAGCGTCCTCGAACGCTTTTTTGTTAGTACCCAGTACCCAGTAGCTAGTGGCTACTAGCTTTTATAGAAAAGGCTTTTACTCCTTCTATAGGCCATAGTCTTACATCTGCTTTTCCTTTAATATTCTCTACAGGTACAAATCCAAAGCATCTACTATCATTACTGTCATTTCTATTATCTCCTAAAACAAATACAGTATTTTTAGGAACTTGACCTTGTGTATAATCATACACTCTTTCCTTATAATATAAAGAATCAATATATGGTTCAAACATTGCTTTGCCATTAATGTATAATGTTCCATCTTCTATAGAAAAACTATCCCCCTCAACTGCAACAACCCTTTTAATAAACAATTCATTTTTCTTATCCATTATTGGCGGATTAAAAATTACTATATCACCAGGTTTTGGATTTCTAAGCATATATGTAATTTTATTCACAAATAGCTTATCATTGTTATGTATAGATGGGTTCATTGACATACCTTGAACAATTGTCAAGCTAAAGATATATTTTTCTAATATAAGCAAAACTACAACCCCTATAATAACTCCTTTTAAAAGTCTTATAATCATATTTAGCATATAATCACCATCCTTATCCTGTATAAGGAGTTTTTCCATAAAATAAATACTTTATAACCTTTAAAAAAGTATTTACTCTTAATTGATATATATGCTGAATTTAGTTAGGTTATTATTAAATTCTAAGAGTAATGATAAAAAAAAGACTAGCATTTGCTAGACTACTTTATAAAATTTTTATATATGATAGACTGTAATAAGCCTACAAATACTTTGCCATAAATTAACAGACCACTACTTGAACAAAATCAAATAGTGGTCTGGAATGTATTGTTTGGCTAATTAATCACTAGTATTTCATTTAGTACTCTTGCCAAAAATGTTCTTGGAAGAATAACTTTCTTACCTGTTTTTTTTACGATTTCAGATTTTACTTCTTCATCATAACCCATACAATCAAGTACTATATATTCTATAGTTTTATCTTTAAATTTTATATTATTAACTTTATCATCATCCAGATAAGGGGAATATACGCAGATTTCTGATTCAATACCAACAGATTCCCACCAGGATTTTATATCATCACTCTGAGATATGTCAGGAACCACTATCCCAATCTTTTGTCCATCGCGTAGTACATCTACAACTGATTTAATTAATGGTTTTGGTATAATCAAAGTCTTACTACTATACATTTTTGGAAATTTGCCTGTACATAATACTAGAATTATATCAACATCTCTTTCTATATTAAATATTACCCTCTGCAATTCTTTTATTATTTTATCTTCATCAAGAATTACTTGCCTACCATCTCTCATTCGTGATACTAATCTAGGTTTTCCTTCAATTGGTTTGAAAATTTCATTTACCTCTTTTAATGTATAGGGGTCTAAAACTCCTACTTCAATAACTTCTATATTTTTACTCAAAACATTAAACATATCTTCTGTCAGATCTACTCTTGGAGATTGTCCGATAGTTATTATTCCTAGTTTTGCATTAGTCATATTAATTACACTCCTTATTATGCACTTACTATAAGCATATGTATGAGCTCGGATACCTTTTCTAAAGAATTTATAGATATCTGCTCATCAAGAGTATGAACTTTACTACTACCTATATTAATATTTACTGCTTTAATACCCTTTGAATTATATATATTTGTATCACTTCCACCACCTGATGAACGTGTATAACTTTGAATTTCAGCCTCTTTCATTGCTTCTTGTATAGAAGTAACTATATCTTCATCATCATCAAGCTTAAAGCAAGGATATAAATTATTTACTGTAATATTAACATTTCCACCAAATTTTTTTCCAGATTTATTAAGTTCATCAATTATATGATCACTTTGCAACTTAAGCTTATCCATAGATAAACTTCTTACTTCTATTAATGCCTTAGCATATTCAGCTACTATATTAGTAGCTGACCCACCTTCTATTGTTCCAACATTAGCTGTTGTTTCATCATCTATCCTTAATAGATTCATATTACTAATAGCATCAGATAAAATATTAATAGCACTTACGCCTTTTTCAGGTTCTATACCTGCATGTGCCGCCTTTCCAATTACTTCAACTTGTATTTTGGTTTGGGCTGGTGCAGATGTAACTATTCCTCCCACTTCTCCACTACTATCAAAAACATAAGCTCTCCTTGAAGATATAGAAGAAAAATCCAAATTTTTCACTCCTATTAATCCTATCTCCTCACTAATGGAAAATACAACCTCTATATCACCATGGTCATCTTCATTTTCCACAGCTCTTGTTATTCCTTCTACAATACATGCTATCCCAGCCTTGTCATCACCACCCAGTATAGTGTCACTTTCACTTGTAATTATACCATCATTACAAACTGGCACGATTCCAAGACCTGGCTTTACAGTATCCATATGTGCAGAAAATAGTATAGTTTCTTTATTGGTATTTCCTTTTAAAAACCCTATAATATTGCCTGCATTTCCTCCTGATTCAACACCTGCTTTATCTTCTCTAACATGGAATCCAAGATTCTCTAGTTCTTCTTTAAGACAATCTGCAATAGCTCTTTCGTTTTTAGATTCACTATCTATTGCAATATATTTATAAAATTTTTCCAACACTCTATTATTCATTGTTTCTCCTTTAATGAGTATTATTTTGCTAAATAAGGTGTACACATTACTCATTTTCACTTTCTGGTCTATATACAATTTTACCATCAATTATTGTATATATTACCTTACTTAAACTATATGTAGGGTTACCATCAAATATAGCTAGATCTGCAATCTTACCTTTTTCAATACTTCCTCTACTATCGTCAAGCCCTAGCATTTTAAAAGGTTCTAGAGTAACTGATCTAATTGCATCTACCTCACTAAGTCCATATTTACATGTTAGGTTCATAGACATCTGAAGTAGATCCACAGTTATACTGGGATGGTGTGTACTGATGGCAAAAGATATATCATTTCCTTTTAAAACCCTAGCTGTATCATTTTTTCTATCCTTAAGCTCTATAAAGGATTGTTCTTTAAGACAACTTCCTAATAATACAGGCGTATTAGTTCTTTTAAGTAAATTAGTTAATTTATAACTATCAGCTCCACCACTGATTATAATTTTAATATCAAATTCTTCTTTCAAATAAACTGCAGTTTCAATATCCTGTTTTTTTTCAGCATAGATTTTTAAAGGTATTTGTTTGTTTAATACTTTGATTAATGATTCTAAACATGGATCATAGTTTGTATGATCTATTTTACCTTCATCTTTTTTTATCTTATAATTTCTAGCATTCACTAGATTTCTTCGAATAATATCCAATATTCCCATTCGTGACAATGGGGGAAAAGAACTTCCAAAGGACTTTTTAGGTTTTTCACCTAATGTTACACTAATATCAACATCTTGCTTTATTATCCCACTAAAATCTACAGCATTTGTTTTAACAAGTGAACTAACTGCACCTATAACACTTAGATTTCCAGATGTTATTCCTACTGATGTAACCCCGTTTTTTACTGCATCATAAAAATACCTGTCCTCAAAATTAACACCATCAATAGAATGCATATCACAAATACATTCTTTAGATTTTTCATCAAGATCATTACCCTCAGCTTTAACAGCACCTTCTATTAACCCAATAGAGCTTGATATGTCTACCATTCCTGGTGTTAAATAGTTGCCTTCTAAATCTAATATATTGTCAAACTCTCCAGTTATATTGCCAATATCTTTTATAGTATCATCTTCAATTAAAACATCTAGTTTTTTAAAGCCATGCTCTGTAAAAACATTACTATTCTTTAATAATATCACTTAAACCCTCCTATAGCACACACTACCCTTGATTAGAGTAAAGCAAACATTAGTCCTCATCTCTAAAGGATTACCATCTACTATCACTAAATCTGCAATTTTACCCTCTGCTATACTACCAATCTTATCTCCTAAACCAATTGCATTAGCAGGATTAATTGTAATCATCTTCATAGCCTCTGTAAAGTCTAATCCATCTTTTACAAGTAAACCTAAAAAATTCGTTACATAATTTATATTACAAAATGGATGGTCTGAAGTAATTGAAACAGAATATCCTCTTTCAGTCATAACTTTTGCTGTATCATCTCTAGCATCTTTTAATTCATATTTTGATTTAAACATTTTTAAAGGTCCTAAAAGTATTGATACATCCGTGACATCTTTAGTAAGTTTATATCCATCAGTACAATGATCTAATGTATATTTCAAGTTGTATTTTTCACATAATCTAATACCACTGTTAATATCATCTATTCTATGTGCATGAATTTTTACTGGTATTTCTCTGTTTAATACTGATATATATGGTTCATATTCATAGTCTAATTCCGTTTCCTTATTGGAATCTTTTTTTTCTTTATAAAGCTTTGCTTTTGCAAACTCTTTATCAATAATTGCAAAGGTACCCATCCTTGAAGCTGGGCTTTTTCCAAAACCACCATAAACATTTCTTGGATTCTCTCCAAATGCTACTTTCATAGCAGCATAATCATCTACTATCATTTCTTCCCTGGATTTACCAAACATTTTAATCACTGCAGCTTGACCACATATGGCATTACCACTACCAGGAGTAATCATAGCAGTAGTAAATCCATGCCTTAATGCTTCATCTAGACACTCATCCTCTAAATTCACGCCATCAACAGCTCTCATAGTAGGGGTTATTGGTCTAGTACATTCATTTGCATCATTTCCATTAAACCTAGTCTGCCACATACCTATATGACTGTGAGCATCAATAAATCCTGGAAATATTAGTTTATCTTTAGCATCAATTATTTCATCGGCATGTATCATATTTTTTCCTATTTTTTTAATAATTCCATTCTCTATAAGAATATTTGATTCAATATATTTTCCATTGAATACATCATAATATTTACCATTTTTTATTAGTAATTTCATAATTCTATTCCTTTATATTAAGAAGATCAATTAATACACTTAAATATACTTTTGTTGAATTCACTACATCTTCTATATCTACATCCTCATTATAAGAATGTATTCCACCTAAATTAGCTGGTCCAAATTGAATAGTTGGTATGTTCATATGTCTATAATACCTGGCATCACTAGTTGCCCACTGGTATGCAGGAGTAATTTTTTTCTGCCATACTTCTTCAGCATTCTTAACCAAGGATCTCACTAGTGGTGTAGTATCCTCTGTATAGTTGGCTTCACAATTATATTTAAAATCTAAGGTTATACCTGTTAAATTCAATTCATCTACAATTTCTCGTGTCCTCTTTTCCACATCTAAGCATGTCACCCCAATAGGTAATCTGCAATTAATTGCAACCTCGCAATAGTCTGGTACCATATTATCTTTAACTCCACCTTTTATGATACCTACATTAACAGCAACATGATCAATAACATTTTCACTGCCTTCAGCCTTTAGCGCTCTTCTTGCTATTTCTTTAGAGTCAGCTAAAACTTTTAATTGACTTTCTTTATAATTACCCTTCATTTTTCTTAGCTCATGAATTCTGGAAAGGATAGTTGTTATTTTCTCTATTGCATTCTCTCCTACATAGTTTCCTATACTACCGTGGGCACTTACACCCTTTGCTTTAATCTTAATATTTAAAGAGCCCTTTTGACCCACTTCAATATTGTCATTAGATGTTGGTTCTGCTATGATACATGCTTTTGCATTTTTTCCATAACCATTTTCCATTAAGGATTTAGTGCCATATTCTCCGCCACTTTCTTCATCAGTAACTATATGCAACTGTAAAAGTCCATCTATCTTAGCATTACTCTCTTTTAATAGCTTCATTGCAAACATCAGACCCGAAAGACCAGCCTTCATATCAGATGTCCCTCTACCTAATATCTTTGTATCAGTTATTTCTCCTCCAAATGGTTCAAAGTTCCACTGATCTAAATCTCCTACTGGAACTACATCTGCATGTCCATTTAACAAAACTTTATTGTCTTCGTTATCACCCATAGTAGCTATGATATTTGGAAATTTACTATTATAAGTAACTTCCTTAAAATCTATATCTGAATTAGATAAATAATCTTTAATAAAGGCTACAACTTCATTCATACTTCCAGTTGGATTTTCACTTGGTATTTTAATAAAATCTGAAACCAATTTTATTAATTCATTTTGTCTATCGTCTACTAGCTTCCTATATTTGTTTTTTAAGTCCATAATTATCTCCTTTTATTAATATAGATGGCATGATACAAGGTGATTATCTCCAACTTCCTTTAATACCGGTTCTACTTTTTTACATTTATCCATACATTTATGGCATCTAGTTGATAATACACATCCAGATGGTAAATTTAATGGACTAGGTATATCTCCGCTTAACACTACAGTTTCTTTCTTTTCAAAAGGAGAGTCCGATGGAATAGCAGAGAATAAAGCTTCAGTATATGGATGCTTAGGTGCACTATATATCTCTTGGGCATTACCTAGTTCCATTATTTTACCTAAATACATAATTATAAGCCTATCACTAATATATTTTACAACTCCTAAGTCATGAGATATGAAAATATATGTTAAATTATATTTTTTCTGTAGTCTTTTCATAATATTTAGAACTTGAGCCTGCACAGAAACATCCAAGGCTGATACAGGCTCATCACATACAAGAACTTTAGGATTAAGTGCTAAAGCTCTTGCCACATTTATTCTTTGACGCTGCCCACCAGAAAACTCATGGGGATATCTAGTAGAATGCATGGCATCAAGCCCTACCTCTACTAGAAGCTCTTTTACTCTTTGATTACGTTCTTTTTCTGTTCCTATATTATGAACAACCATAGGCTCTTTTATTAAGTCTAAAATCGTTTTTCTCGGATCTAAAGAGGAATAAGGATCTTGGAAAACCATCTGTATATCTTTTCGCATTTTCATTAATTCCTTCTTATTAAGGTTTGTGATATCATTCCCTTGATATACAATTCTACCTTCCGTAGCTTTACTAAGCTGTATAATTGCTTTACCCAAAGTAGATTTTCCACAACCAGATTCACCAATAATGCCTAGTGTTTCGCCCTCATATACTTTAAAGGATACATCATTCACAGCCTTTAATTTTGAAGGCTTCTTAAATAAGCGCTTACTTTTGATATCAAAAATTTTAGATAATCCTTTTACTTCTAATATTTCTTTTTTAACCATCGCTGAGCCTACTTTCTACATAGTGTGCTTTCTTTTGTTTGAAAATGACAAGCAACAAAATGCCCTTCTTCTATTTCAATAAGTTCTGGAACACTCTTATAACAAATATCCTTTGCATAAGGACATCTATTATGAAAATTACATGAACCACCTGTTAGTTTTAGATCCGGTGGAGAACCTTCTATAGCTATAAGTTCTTTACTAGAATCTTGATTTAACTTAGGCATAGAATCTAACAAACCCCAAGTATAAGGATGATAAGAATTACTATATAAGTTCTTTGTAGTTGTATATTCAACTGTCTTTCCAGCATACATAACCATTACAGTATCACATATTTCCCAAACAACTCCAAGGTTATGAGTTATTAAAAGTATAGAAGTATCTATCTTTTTTTGTAAATCTTTTAGTAAATTTAATACCTGAGCTTGTACTGTAACATCAAGAGCTGTGGTAGGCTCATCTGCAATTATTAACTTAGGATTACATACTATAGCCATAGCAATCATAACCCTTTGTCGCATACCACCTGAAAATTCATGAGGATATGCATCCATTCTACTTTCAGGTTCTGGTATTCCTACCATTCTAAGTGCTTCTATAGCTTTTTTTTCAATCTCTTTTTCACCAATATTTTGGTGTGTTCTAATTACCTCTTTTATTTGATAGCCTATCTTATATACAGGATCTAAAGAAGTCATAGGGTCTTGAAAAATCATAGATATCTCTTTGCCCCTTATAGATAACAATTCTTTTTGTGACATAGTAACAATATCTTTACCTTCAAACAATATTTTGCCACCCTTAATTTCACCTGCATGTTTAGGCAAAAGACGTATAATAGAAGAAGCCGTAACACTCTTTCCTGAACCTGACTCTCCAACTATACCCATTGTCTGTCCCTTTTTCAAATCAAAACTAACCCCATCTACAGCCTTTACAATCCCTGTAGATAAAGAAAAATATGTTTTTAAATCTTTAACTGAAATAATATTATTACTCATCCATCATCACTCTGCCTCTATTGCCTGTATTTTTTTTCTGTAAATCAAAAGCTTTTTTTACATTCTCCATAATATCTTTATCTAAAAGATCTATTGTAGTCATAGCCATGGCTTTTGCCCCTACTAGAATAGTTTTCTTGCCTCTATGATCTGATGCAGCTTCCATAAGTTCATCGCTATGTGTCATAAGATTGTCATCTAGTTTTACATATGATTGTAGAGATGGTAAAGCACGGGTAACATTTCCCATATCAGTACAGCCTATGCCTAATATCTCATCTCTTGATTTAACTTCTTCTCCTAAGCTAATGAAGTTATTTTCTAATAGTTTTTCCATGTATTCATTGTTATTTATGGCTTCATAAGATAATCTACTAAAGTGATATTTAAAGCCAGTATTGTTTATATCTGCCACATGCTGACATATATTCAAAAATCTGTCCAGAAGATTTTTTTTAATATCAGGGTCAAAACTTCTTATAGTAAAGTGCGCCTTAGTATAATCTGGTGTATAAATAGGGTTTGTTCCACCCTCTTTAATTACTCCTAGTATATATCCTTTTTTGTTTATTTCATGTCCCAAGCTATTTACAATATTAAATACTTGGAGCATTGGGTTTAAAGCACTAATACCATCTTCTGGATAAGTTGCTGCATGGGATTTTACTCCAAAATATTCTATTATAACATCAGTAACTGAATATGACTTATCCTTTACGACAGTAGCATTTGCAGGATGTAGAATCATTGCAGCATCTAGTTTTTCAAAAGCTCCCTCTTTAAGCATTATTACTTTGCCGCCTCCACCTTCTTCTGCAGGTGTTCCAAAGACACTTATAGTACCGCCTATGTCATCTACTATTTCTTTTAAAGCAATACCTGCTCCTACACCCATGACAGCCATAAGATTATGTCCACAACAATGTCCCTTTGGATATACAGCATCGTATTCACAAAAAAGCCCTATATTATAACCTGGCTTTTTACTAGCATATACACCTTTAAATGCAGTGTCTAAATCAGCTACCTTCTTATCAACCTTAAACCCATTTTCCTCTAAAAAAGAGACTAATTTTGAATGGGCTTTATATTCCTTAAAACAATATTCAGGATTTTGGAAGATATAGTCAGATATACTAAACAAACTTTCCTTTATTTCTTCAATTTTATTAACTACCTGTTGTTTATATTGATTTCTCATAATTAGATTACCTCTTCATTTTTGGATCTAATACATCTCGAACACCATCACCTAATAAATTAAATCCAAGTACTGTTATTAAAATGAATAAACCAGAAATAGTTGCTACGTGAGGTGCTGTGTTTAAAACATCTTTACCTGCCTTTAGCATATTACCCCAAGATGCAGTAGGTGGAGAAATTCCTAGCCCTAAAAAGCTTAATGCTGCTTCTGATATTATAGCACCTGCAATTCTAAGAGAGGCAAAAACTATAACAGAAGACAATATATTAGGTAAAATATGATGAAATACTAAACGCGTATCACTAGCACCAATTGCTCTAGTAACTTGACAAAAATCTTCATTTTTAACTACATGCACTTGTGCTCGAACTAAACGAGCATAATTAGGTACATTTGCTATTCCTATTGCTAATATAACATTTAACTCTTCTTTAGTACCCATATCTGATAATACAGTCATTAGGACAATTGCTAATAAAATAAACGGAAATGCCAACATACCATCCATAAAACGCATGATTACTGAATCAACCCAGCCTCCCTTAAAGCCTGATAATAGACCTAACAAAATACCTATTGATCCACCAACTAACGTTCCACCAACAGCTACTATAATAGATATTCTAGCACCATATATAATACGACTAAGCATATCTCTACCAAACTCATCAGTTCCAAAGATATGACCTTCTTCTCCAGGCTTTAAGTGAACCTTAGAAAGCTTCATTTCATTAGGATCCTGTGGAGCTAAAAAAGGTGCGAAAAAAGCCATTATTATCATTATAGTTACTATAACTAATCCAATCATGGCAGTTTTATTTCTTCTAAGCTTATTAAAGGGACTATTGGCTTTTCTTTCTTTTCTTATTATCTCGTCCTGTTTTTTTATATCAAAAGGGCTCTCTCTCTTATTCATTAATTTCCACCCCTATCACCAGAATAATTTATCTTAGGATTAATATATAGATAAATTATATCTATAACTAGATTTACAAATACAAATAAAAATGCTATAAATAATACAGTTCCTTGTATAAGTGCATAATCTCTATTTTCTATGGCATCAACTATCATTCTTCCCATACCTGGCCATGAAAAGATTGTTTCTGTTAATATAGCTCCAGCTAAAGATACTGAAATCTGTAGACCCATAACAGTTACAATAGGAGGCAGAGCATTTTTTAAGCCGTGCTTCCAAATAACAACTCTATCTTTTAGTCCTTTGGATTGTAAAGATTTTATATAGTCTTGCTTAATAACGTCTAGCATACTAGAACGTGTTATTCTAGCAAAGGTAGCAGCAGGTATTGTTGCTAGACATATACATGGTAAAATCAAATGGCTTACCACATCCCAAATACCATTTTCTATACTCCCCATACCAAAGGAAGGTAACCAGCCTAGATTAACACTAAATATTAATACTAACATTAGTCCCAACCAAAAAATAGGCATTGACACACCAACTAAGGCAAAAATCATAGAAACATAATCAAAAATGGAATACTGCTTTGTTGCTGATATAATACCAATAGGTATTGCTACTATTGTTGCCAATACTAGACTTATAACTGCCAATATAACAGTATTTGGAAATCTTTCAATTATTAGTTCCATAACAGACTGATTATAATGATATGACTTTCCAAAATCACCTCTTATAACATCTGACATATATTTTATATACTGTTCTGGCATACTCTTATCTAGGCCAAGTTCTATTGTCAAGGCATCAACAGCTTCTTTAGGAGCTTGTGGTCCTAGTATTGTTGCAGCAGGATTACCAGGTATCATCCTAGTAATGACAAAAACAATAGTTGCAACAATAAGTAGTATGGGAATTAGTTGTATTATTCTTTGAAATATAGTTTTTATCATCTGTTACTCCTTAAATATTCTAGGATAAGCTCACATTTCTGTGAGCTTTCTTAGAATAATCTATTTATTATTTTGTTTTATAAACATTTATCTCTGGTGTACAGAAATATATATTTCCATCTGGTCTTATTTGATATCCTTGAACATTATGGTTCATTCCATATATTTGTTTTTCATTAGAATAGTTAATTCTTGAATAATTTTCTGTGATAAGTTTTAAAGCTTTCTTATATAATTCAGCTCTTTCAGCTGTATCAGATACTAATAAAGCATCGTCTAATAGTTTGTCTACTTCTGGATTGTTAAATCCTTGACCATTACCTAAAGCTCCAATTTCTGAACTATGGAACATTTTATTTAGGAAGAAATATGGATCAGGATACCATGTCCATGACATTCCATATATATCTGCTTCTCCGCTGGATGCGATTTCACTAAAAGTTCCCCACTCAACTGTCTTGATTTCAAGGTCAACATTTATATTTTGTTTTAAATAAGCTTGTAAAATCGTAGCCATTTTTACCCTTGCAGGCTTATTAGAAACATATATCTGCAGTTTAAACCCATCTTCATAGCCAGCTTCCTTCATTAACTCCTTAGCCTTTTCTGGATCATATGTTGGTACTATGTTCTCTAAAGAAGCATCATATCCCCAGGAGTTTGGCGGAAGTGGTAAATACGCTCTATCTGCTTCACCATATTGATAAATTCCAGCTACCATGTCATCAATATCTACTGCTCTTATTATAGCTTCACGAACTTTTTTGTCCTTTGTAGGCCCTTTTTGTAAGTTCATGTACATATAAGCCACATGTAATCCTGGTACTTCTTGAATAGTTAAATTCTTATCTTCTGTTATAAGCTTAACACTTTCACCTCTAAGATCTGTTGCAATATCTATATCTCCAGATCTTAATGCATTGGTCATTTGATTTGCGTCTGTTATTATCTTGAATACTACTTTGTCAAGATATGGCTCTCCAGCCCAATAATTATCGTTTTTAGCTAGTATTACTTCTTGATCTTTTTTGAATTCTACTAAAGAGAAAGGTCCACTACCTACTAAATGCGACCCAAAGTCATCTCCCCAACCTTCTACTTCTTCTTTAGGTACTATAACATTACCAGCATCTGTAAGTACTGTTAAAAATGCTGAGTCAGGACTTTTTAACTTACAAATAAGTTCAAAATCACTAACAACTTCAACACTCTCAAGCATAGCAAGTCTATTCATAGCCGACTTTTCTGCAGAACGTTCTAGGGCAAATTTAATATCATGTGCAGTTAATTGTCTACCATCTTGATATTCTCCCTTTTGAAAATAAACATCTTCTCTTAGCTTAAAGGTGTACTCATCTCCAGCTTCATTAGCTTCCCATTCTGTAGCTATAGAAGGTTCAATAGAACTTAGATCGTGACTATATCTTACTAGGGTATCAGCAACGTTTCTTATAACATTACCTTCATAAGTACCTGTGTAAAATATTGGATCTAAATTTTTTGGTGAGGATGTTAGTGCAATTTTAACTTCACCACCAAATTTATCTTCTTCAGCTATAGGTTCTTTTGGTTCTTCATTTTTTTCTGTAGTATTAACTTCAGGTGTTTCATTATTTTCTTCTGTTTTATTAGAACAAGCTGTAAAAACGGTAAAGCACATTACAAAAACAAGTAAAACCGCTAGATTTTTTTTAAGCTTTTTCATAATTAATGCCTCCTTAATTTTTTTATTCATGTAAAATTCACATTACATATTTTTTTCACCTTTTGTTTGAAATTTAGTCATGTCACCATATAACTCTTTAATCAAACAAAATTCTTTTTCATCATAAATTTTACATTTGCCCTGTCCTATATCTTTTGCTACCTCTATAACAAATCTACCTACACTCTCTACATCTATAATATTTGTAGCTCCAGTAGCACACCCTGCAACTGGTACTTCAGTAGTAATAGCAACACCTACTACAGGAGCTTTTGTAGCTATAGCTGGCTGTAATATACTATTTAAGTGATATAACCCATTACCATAAGGCGTTATATCCTGTTGTGAAATAGGGAATACAAAAGGCATCTTTCCAGTAGTTCTCATCATTATTTCAAGTAAATCATCACTAACCTTTAGTATATATCCTTCTTTTACAGTATTTGATATTGCAAATCCTCTTGTATTTATTATCTTATTACCCTTTGTAGTATCTATTGATAGAATAGCATCCATTTCTTCAGTAACTTCAAGCTTATTCATGGTTTCTATATCTACATAAGAACCCATAAATCTAACAGGAAAATGTTCATTTGTTGGAGCATCTGGACATATATGAGTAGTAACTATAACATCTCCGTTAAGTACATCTCCATTATTTCTCATATCTATAAGCTTAGAGGCAACTGAAAGTGCAGCTAAAGCACCATCCCCATCAGATACAAAACCTACTACTTCAGGTCTAGCACCTAATCCACCTAATCTTCCAGTAATCCCAAGGGTTGGAGCATTTCCACCCTTCATCTTACCCTCTTTACCAGGTAAAACTATCTTAATAAAATCAGTAGAACCACCATTACCCATAATCTTTTCAACTATTACTGTTTGATTACCCTTTGAACAAAGGTATTCTTTAACCTCATTACCAGAGGCATCTGCCTTATCTAGTAATTCGTACATTTCCATAACTTGTTTTAACAATATCATCCCTCCTTATTTCCGTTGCCTGTATAATTTTCAGTGATATTATGTGAATATTAAATATATTATTACTAATTTTACTAGCTTTAGAGGGGCAAAACAACATCTTTGTATTGTCCTAAACAAAAAAAAAGTTGTCTATTTTTGTATAATAGACAATCAGATTTCATTAATTAATCTTAATATTCTAATAGCTGTAGTCAACTGTTCCATAGAATCATTATTTGAGTTATCAATTATTGATTCTATCTTTTTTAATCTATATCTTATTGTGTTTTTATGCAAAAAAAGTTTCTCGGAAGTTTTTATAATATCATAGTCACACTTTAAATACATTAATACTGTATCTAGTATTTCCATATTATACTTATCATCATATTCTTTTACCTTATCTACTACAGATTTAGAATACTCCACCACAACTGTATCTTCACATATTGGAATTAACATACGATATATTCCTATCTGTGAAATTTTTGCCGCCTTTTTTTTTGAAACTTTTTCACATCTAATATAAGCATACTTAGCCTCTGTTATAGCCTTTTTTAATTCTTTGTAATCATTATAAATATTACTAACACCCATATGATAGTTTATATTATTATTTTGAAACCTATCTAAGATCCTTTTCATTATCTTTTCTTCATTAATAGCTTCTCTTTCACCACTAATAATAATAACAATGCCCTTTTCATATTTAATAAGTGTATTTTGTTTCACATACCCTAATTCATTATTTAATAATAAGTATGCCTTATCCTTATTTTTTTCACAACAAAAGTATAATCCAAAGTAATAGTCTCCAAAATTTTCATTAAGTTGTCTCGCATACTTAAATATAATATTTTTATCCTCAAGCATCATAATTCTATCTAATAGTATTGAATTATTATCTATTGAAGTGCTATCTAATATAAGCTTATATGCGCTTTCTAAAACATCAGAGTAAATAACATTTTCCCCTATACTTATAATAGGAAAGTTATTTTTATCTGCTAAAGCTTTAATTTCATCATTAATACTAGCATAAGCACCAGCACCCATTAATAGACCTGGGCAATTTGTGTCAATCAATACTTTTATATGCTCTAAAAGTGCATCCTCTCCACCTTCTTTAATATTATAGAATGAAGTCAAATACAACTCTCCAGTTCTATCATGAGTTTTTTTCAAGATATATTCATAAATGTTAACACCAGTAACAATATTATTAAGTCCACCCTTACCTGCTAGTAGTTTATTCTTTTTTAAAATACGCATATCTAATATATCACTTACTCTTATACACATGATAACCTCCTACCTGGTATACATTTTTAAATTATTTTAGAATAATATAAAAATATACATCTCTTATGTTATCTAAATCAAGAAATACATTAGTATAAGTTCTTTAATAGTTAATTGTAACAAAAACTTTTACTTAAATACAGGCTTAATTTTTGGAATATATTTATATATTTCGGATCAAGACATTCTATTGTTGTAAAACATCTATTGTCATTGACTATTTAACAAACTATAACTAGCTTTATCCAAAATATACTAAGCTTCTAATAAAGCATAAGATTGCCAAGCTGGCACCTTATGCTTTAAGTCATAGCTTTTAAACTATTATGGATATGTTGGTGTTTTTTAATGATTTTTGAATGTATTAGATATAAAACAATTTTTGCAATTTTTCCCATGCTCTATAGAATTAATATTACTTATTTTAACACGCTCATAACAATGAAAATCTGAAATATTAGTCATATTGGATTCTATAAACCTATATTTACATTACTCTCATAATAAATAAAACAATCATTATTAAACCTATGGACGTATTTACAGCTACACCTAGGATATATCCTATCAATGCACCTATACCTGATTTCATTGAAGCATCTAGTTTTTTCCCTTGGAGCAATTCTCCTCCAACAGTGCCTATAAATTGCCCTAATACTAATCCTAATAAACCAAGTGATAATAAACCTACTATTCCTCCTATAATTCCCCAAACTATACCTGCCTTTGATGCACCAAATTTTTTTGCACCAAGCAATCCCCCTATATAGTCAAAAAGCAAGGCTAGAACAGTCATTCCTGCAAAAATTAATATTAAAAACCCATTAACTTCCACAAAGTCTGTAAAAAAGCCATATCCTAAAGCAGAAATAAAAATCAATCCTATGCCTGGCAGTCCTGGTACAAAAATACCTACAAATCCTATTAACATTAACAGTATAACAATTGTTAGCAACAAATTAGTCCCTCCAGCTCAATTGTACTTAGACTAATAAATCTATACCTCTAAAATAAAGTAAGTTATATCATCATCATTTCCTAACCCATCGTTTTGATTCTTATGAATTTCAGCAATAATTTCTTTGTTTAATTTTTCTATAGATTCATTTGCACTTTCCTTTAAAATATCAATGAATCTATCTTTTCTTATAAGTGTGTTTTCTTTAAAATATTCTACAAGACCATCTGTATAAAAGACAATTCTATCCCCTTCATTTAAATTAATAGAAGCATTTTTATATTCTGGCTTGTAAAAATCTCCAAATTTACAAATTGGAAACCCTGTACTCTTATCAAGCATTTCTATTTCTCCAGTTTTCCTTAGAACTATAGGTAATACATTCATACCTCCTGAACAATATGATAAAACCTTTGTTTTAGTATTATAAATAGCTTTAAAAATCACTATATGCATCTCACTGGGGAAGTTTGACCTGTTAAATTCCTCATATAAGTATTTTAATGTTGTGCTTGGTGTTATAGCTTTTATACCATGCTTATTTATATTCATTGGTTTCATAATACGCTCTGCAAAAACCGTCATCATAGCTGCAGAGACTCCATGACCTGCCACATCTCCAATATACATAGCTATATTATCTTCATCCAAATTATGTATATTATAAAAGTCTCCACTTAATTTTTCACATGGAATATATTCAGAAATAAATTTTTTGCCTAATATATTTAAATTTTTAGGAGGTAGCAATGATTGTTGTATAGTCTTTGCATATTCTAACTCCTCCAACATTTTTCTGTTTATCTCTTGTATTTCACCCGTTCTACGTTCAACAATTTGTTCAAGATTATCTGCATATTGTCCTATTCTTTTTTTAGCCATATCTAGCTGCTTATAAGGTTTATCCAAATTGTATACAAATATGGATCTAAATATTAATAAAAACCCAACTATATTAAATATATGACCTAGCAGATTGTAGGTATCATAAACACTCCTATATAATGTAAATGCTCCATCTGTTAGCATAGCATAACACAAGCCTATAGCAAAAATACGAAAGCTTACATCCTTAGTTTTTATATAATCTCTTATATAAAAAAGCATTGCTATAAAGAAAAGTAGCATTACAAAATACTCTAAATAAATCTTAAGAGAAGTTAACCCTTGCCCCCCAATAAAAAGTGTCGGTATTAATTCTTGCTTAAAAATACCTAGATAAAATACCCCAATTGTAATAATAACACTACCATATAAAAAATATTCTCTTTTTAAATCTGTGTTTTTATTTATTGGTATAATACTAGAAACAAATAAGCCTATTGCCATAATAATTCTGGTAATCATCCAAAAATTAGTTGCCTTAGCTACACAGCTCTCTGTGAAAAAAAAGGGCATTCCCTCATAACTCATTGTGTGTAGAAATCCAAGGAATCCTACAATAAAAAAGGTGCTACTGTATACAAGTAATCTTAGTCTTTTGTTTTTATTAAAGGTATAATAGGTAATAACAAAAATCATAAACGCAACTAGTATTCCAATAAACTCCAACACGATATGAAATGTTAGAAATTGATTGATTTTGATTATCTTGTATATCTGCTCTTCATATATACCAACAACTTTTAAAAACATAGTATTTGCTAATAATATTATTATAAATAAAAGATATTCTTTACCTACTATTCCGTCACTTGGCTTTTTCACTTTTTCTGCTATCATTAATCATTTCCTCCATTTATCTATCTGTCCCTCTTTTTATGCCTATTAGTAATAATTCTACATTATTTGTCATTTATCCTCTATATTTTCAAATTATAATTTTTAACACTTAGCAAAAATATAAAAAATCCCTGAAAATTCTTTCTTCTTGCTATTTTTCAGAGATTATCATATTATTTTATTTTTTCATGGATTTTATTTTTATACTCTAAGGGATTTTCACCTTCACTTTTTTTGAATACTCTGCTAAAATAATGTTGACTTTTATAGCCTACTTTTTTTGCTATTTCATACATCTTAATATTTATTGTATCTTCTAACAAAAGTTCTTTTGCTCTGGTTATTCTAACTTCTGTTAAGTATTCTACAAATGAATTCCCTAGTTCTTGCTTCATCAACTTGCTTAAATAAGTTTTATTTATATTAAAAAACTTAGCAACATCTGAAAGATTAATTTCTTCATCTTGATAATTATCATCTATATATTTTTTCACCCTTAAAACTATTGCTGAGTAATTTTTATCGTCATCACTGGTGTTAACATTGTCGCCTATACTCTTTTGCAGATTAGTTTCCTGAAATTTGTCAGCTAACTCTTCATTAACCTTTTTCATAATTCTATAGAAATCTCCTTTAGGAACAGGTTTTAATAAATAATCATATACTTGTAGCCTCAAAGCTTGCCTTACGAATACAAAATCATCATATCCACTTACTATAATTATTATGGATTTATAATTTTTTGATTTTAACTGTTCTATTAGATTTAATCCGTTTATTCCTGGCATATTTATATCTACAAGTAGAAGATGAGGTTTGTTTTTTTTACATTCTTCCAATGCTTCATTATAATTTGATGCTTCACCTATTATATCAAAAGGTAAATTTAACTCTTTAATCCAACTTCTTAATCCTTTTCTGATTTTAGGTTCATCATCTACTATTAATACCTTCCAAATCTTAATCACTTCCTTTTATTAATGGACATTTTATTATTACTTTTGTATATCCATCTCTAACGTCTATATCTACCCCATATTTTTCACCAAAAGCAAGCTTCAAACGATGATTTACACTATATAGTCCGAATCCAATATCCTCATTACATTTATTATTGTTTTTAATAGCATTTTTTAATTTAACTAACTTTTCATCCCTAATACCTATTCCATTATCCTTTACAATTAAATACATATCACTATTTTCAACAAATATATTTATATATATAGTGCATTTTTTACCTGGATTTTTCTTTATACCGTGATATATGGCATTTTCAACTATAGGCTGTAGAATAATCCTTATCACTTTATAATTTATAAAATTTTCATCATATTTTATTTCATAGTTTAAAGCAGTTTCATATCTTGCCTTTTGAATCTGGAGATAGCTTTCTATATGATCAAGTTCCTCTGATAAGGTAATAAATTTATTACCTTTACTCAATCCGATTCTAAAATATGTCCCTAAAGCTTCAATAAGTTCTACCACATCTTCTGCACCATAATCTGTTGCCATCCATTGAATGGTATCTAATGTATTATATAAAAAATGGGGTTTTACTTGTTCTTGTATCAGCCTAAGTTCCATTTCTCTTTTTTCATATTGAGCCTTATAGAGCTTGTCTAACATTTCATTAAAGCTTCTTCCTAATTGACCTATTTCATCCACTCTATCTTCTTGAAATCTGACAGTTAAATCTCCTGTTTCTACATTTTTCATTAGCCTTTGAAGATTCCTTATAGGATTTACTATAGAGGCACTGAAAAAAATAAGTATTAATAATAAAACTCCTCCTATAAGGATTCCTATCAACAGTGCTGAATGTTGAACTTTTCTTACGCCTTCTCTTAAACTTTCTGATGATACATCAAATGTAAGTAACCATCCTGGAGACTTTTCTATATTTGTTTCAAATTTCACAAATTCTTTTTTTGCATTTTTTCTGTTTATTTGTTCACTCTCTGTATATGTTTCATTATTATATTCTATTTCGCCTTTACCATCATATAAATGTATCTCTTTTGCTATTTCATTTATTTTGGTTATTGGCACCGCTGCTGAAATATATTTATATTGTACATTATTCCCATTTGGAATTTTATACAATATAACTATTATATCAGCTTGATTGGATTTAGAACTAATAGGTTGACTTATCACAAAATCTTTGTCTTCTTTAATTATTCTTTTATAATATTCCCTATTAGCTACAGAAAACTTAGACCCATCTGTTATCCAGGCAACACCGTTATTATCTATAATGCCAAAAGATTCATATATTTGCTTTTTTTCCTTAAATATAATTTTCATATATTCAATGGAGGCTTCTTTATCCATATTAAAGTAAACAATATTATATGCTATGCCTTCAAGATTTTCTATTCTTTTTTCCAGCCAATATGTTATTTGGTCTCCTCTTGCTCCTACTATTTGTTTTGTAAGGTTTTTACTTAAAGGTATAGTAGTTTTTTCCATTTCCCTATCGATTGTTACAAGTAAAAGCACAAACAATATTAAAAATGCAATTACAACATAAATGATTATTTTCTTTTGAATAGTTTTCATATTTATTTTCTCCTATTTAAGCTTTCAGATGTTAAGCAAACTGTATATTTCAAAAGACTGTATGACTTGAATTAAGCCATACAGTCTTTTTTTATTAACTATTTTACAACATTTTTACCAGCTATTCTACCAAAAACAACTACATCAGTTACTGCATTTCCTCCTAGCCTATTAGTACCATGTACTCCTCCTACAACTTCTCCAGCTGCAAATAATCCTGAAATAATATTACCATTTCCATCTAAGACATGTGTCTCTGAATCTATTACAACTCCACCCATAGTGTGATGTATAGAAGGAATTACATTTTGAACATAATAAGGTCCTTCTTTAATACTTCTTAGATTACCACGACGATTAAACTCTTTATCCATACCATTTTCAACATAGCTATTATATTTATTTATTGTATTCTTTAATTCTTCCGTCTCAATATCAAAAAACTTTGCTAGATCTTCTATATTATCTGCTTTATATATCAAGTCATCTTTCTCTAAAAGCGAATATTCATTTTTATGAACTTCTGTCATTTTACCTATTTGTTCGATTTCTTGTCCCCAAATCAGATAAGCTGAACTTCCAGTTTGATCTAGTATGCTTTTGGAAATAACATCTCTTCTTCCCATTTCTTCAACAAAACGACTTCCCTCTTTATTAACTAAAATAGCACCATCAAATCTTGAATTAGCTACATAAGATATTATTCCTGTTTTAGGATTACATAAAGGATAGGTTTGTATATACTTCATATCCCTAGTATCTGCACCTACTTTTTGAGCCATTACTATACCATCACCAGTAGTAGCTGGAACATCTGTAGTCATATACCTTTCATCCATCTCTGGATTATATTTTTTACGCATCTCTACATTTGCACCAAATCCTCCTGTAGAAATAACAACACCCTTGTTAGCATTAAAGATAAGCTCTTGACCTGCAACATTTACTGCCTTTACTGAAACTACTTTATTGTTTTCATCTACTACAAGCTCTTCAGCTTTAGTGTCCATTTTAAAGTCTACACCAAGGTCATCAGCTTGTTTTTTTAGTTTCTTTATAAGCTCAGTTCCATGATTTGACTTTGCTATAAGCGCTCTAGGTACAGAATGTCCCCCAAACTGTTGAAGTCTTTCAGGCATAAACTCTACACCTACATTATTTACTAGCCATTCTGCTGTGGAAAGTGCATTTTCAGCCATTACTTTTACAAGTTTTTCATCGTTTATATTATCTCCACCATTAAGTGTATCTTTAATAAAACTTTCTACAGTGTCATTTATTCCATTTGCCTTTTGTTGCTCACTACCAGGTACATTGAGTCCACCACCTGATACCAAAGTATTCCCTCCAACTGCAGGCATCTTTTCCAGTACCACAACATCTGCACCAGTATTGCGAGCCTCTACAGCTGCAGATAGTCCAGCTCCACCTGCTCCTATTATCACTACATCATATGTCATTTCTTGCTCTTCTTCCTTTGAGGATAAAGATATTTGCTTATCTTTTTTAAATACTTCTTCACTTCCTCCAGCTTTTACTAAAGCATCTTTTATTCCTTCCAGTATAGCTTCACTTGTCATAGTTGCTCCTGATACCACATCTACATTTACACTTTTATTTTCAATAACAGCTTTTACTATTTTACTTATTGCAGGGTCACTAATCATTTCTGTTTCGTTATGTTTTAATATTTTAACATCATCAATATCACCATTTTTAACAACAACCTGAACTAATACTTCTCCTCCTTTACCTTCTCCCTTTCCTTGATATGTTCCGTCTGTGTACTTTCCAGTTTCTTCATTAAGCTCTGCTGTTTCTTTAGTAGCACATCCCACAAAAGATCCAATAATTAGCAGTAAAACCATAACTAATGAAATACTTTTATAAACTTTGTTCATCTTTTAAACCTCCCTATTAATAATATTGTTTAATTAATAACAAGGTCATTATATTATCTTTTTATATATATGTATTTGCACAATCCTATTTTTTTTTGCATTTTTCGGTCATATCTTTTATATTCACTTACTCAACAAAGCAACTTCCTCCAATAAACTCCTTCATTATAGATGTTTGTGGTACTGAGGAATCATCTTCTATAGATAAAAAGTAATTTAAAAATTTTAATAATCTTTTAGCTTCAACATATTCTGGTTCTTTATCGGATATCTCTAATAGCAAAGGTTCAGCATACTTTTTAATCACTGCTAACTCATATGCCAATACAGAATTAAACATAATATCAGCCTCTTCTTGAAAAGGAAATATATTTTTTTCTTCACCTTTTCTAACAGAATTCCACTGTCTTAAAGTCTTTAAAGCATCGTTTCCTCTATGTTTGCTGTCCCTAACTATTCTTCTAAGTAGTCTTGAATCCGTTGTTGGAATTCTATTATGATCATCTATATTTAACTGTGTTAATGCACTTATATATATTTTATATTTCTTTTCTTTAGGTATTTCTACTGTAAGCTTATCATTTAATCCATGTATACCTTCAATTATAATCGGTTGATCTTCTGTTATTTTTAGTTTTTTTCCTTTGTACTCCCTTTCACCCTTAAGAAAATTAAAGGTTGGAATCTCTACTTCTTCGCCTTGAATAAGGATTTCTAAATGTTTATTAAATAGTTCAATATCTACTGCATCTATAGATTCAAAGTCATAATTCCCTTCTTCATCTCTAGGAGTATGCTGTCTATCTACAAAATAGTCATCTATGGATAATGCTATAGGTCTTAATCCATTTACTTTTAACTGTATAGATAACCTTTGTGCAAAGGTAGTTTTCCCCGAAGATGAAGGTCCTGCTATTAGGATGATTCTTTTATTATTATCTTTTATACGATCTGCTATCTCCACAATCTTTTTTTCATGTAAGCCTTCAGCTATTCTAATAAGCTCTGGATATTCTTTTTTTTCAATTATTTCATTTAAATTGGCAACATATTCTATCTTCATAATATGTCCCCATTTTTCAGATTCTCTAAAAATACTAGCAAGCTTACTTTGTTCTTCAAATTCAGGAACTACATTTGGATTACTTTTTTCTGGAAACTGTATTATTACTCCAGGCATATAATATTGTAATTTAAATAGCTTTAAAAATCCTGTGCTAGGAACCATATAGCCATAAAAATAATCCTTTAACCAACCACATTCATAAATATTAATATTAGGACTTTCTCTAAATTTAAGTAATCTTACCTTAGACTCCATTTTTAGTTCAGCAAATATTTTTTTAGCTTCTTCTAAAGGAATTGACTTTTTAGTTAAAGGCACATCCTCATTAATAATTTCTTTCATTCTTGCTTCTATTTGTTGAGCATCTGAATCTAAGATAGCCCTTTTATAATGTATTTCACAATAAAGACCTTTACTAAGAGAGTGTTCCACTGTTACATGACATCCTGGTAAAATTTCCATGGCTGCTCTTATAAACACAAAGGACAAGCTTCTTCGATATATTCTATTTCCATCTGAGTTAGTAAGATCTATAAATTCTATAGTACAGTTTTGATTTACTTTTTCATTTAATTCCCTTAGATGATTATCTACCTTTGCAGCAACAATTAATGACTCTTTATTGCCATATAGTTCACTAAGTTTTAGCAAAGATATACCTTTTTCAATATCTATTTCCCGTCCATCTATACGAACCTTTATATTATCTGCCATTTTAAATATAGCCCCCCTGTTTATGCTAATTTTTATTGTTAATCAATATTATTATACTCATATTTTATTTATACCCTTTATTTTTATTAAATATCTCTAATAATTTATAAAAAAGTTCCTGGAATCCAGGAACTTTTCGTGTACTACATTTTAGGACTAGCTGGTTTTGATATATTACTTAGTGCGTCTCCTGCTTCGTTAACATAAATATTTTTTGTAGCAAGGTCTCCAATGGACAGCATACCTACAATCTTACCATTTTCAACAACTGGCAATCTTCTTATTTGATTTTTTGCCATCATTTCAGCTGCAGCATGTGCATCCATATCTGGTGAAGCATAAACTATCTGTGGCGACATAACATCTTGTGCCATTGACTGTTTATTTCCAGCAGATACAGATCGTAGTACAATATCTCTGTCTGTAACTATTCCTACTGCATTATTACTAGCATCACATACAGGTATTGAACCAACATCAATACTTTTCATCTTTCTAGCTACTTCATCAATTGGTGTGTTAAGATTTGCAATAGATACATTTGTTGTCATTAAATCTCTAACCTTCATATTGAATGCCTCCTTTTAGCGTTATTCAATACTAGGTTGTGCAAACTTAGATTAAATTAACCAAAAATATTTAAAATATTAAATGAATATATTAGTCAATTGTTCCAATTTTTGTAAACGGGTACAATCTTATTAAGGTCTTCCCTCTTACTGTATCTATTGGAACTGCTCCTACTTTTTCATCTCTGCTATCCAAGCTATTTTCTCTATTATCTCCCATTACAAAAATCATATTTTCAGGCACCTCTAATAGCACTTCCCCGGAGGTATAATTTCCATTTATATAGTTTTCATCCATAAGTTGACCATTAACAAACACTTTGCCTTCTGTAATCTGAATAGTATCTCCTGGTATACCTATTACTCTTTTTATTAAATCCTTTTCTTTCCCTTCAATAGTCATTATATGTGATTGAAATACAACAACGTCTCCTCGTTCTGGCTCATGAAGCATATATGGTATTTTATTAATAATTAAATAATCGTATTCATTAAGGGTAGGATACATAGAGTAGCCTTTAACAAGTGTTGGTCTTATAAAAGTTGTTATAATCATAGCTATAACTATTGATATGGCTATTGTTTTTACCCATTCTAAAATTTCCTTCTTCAACTTAAACATCTCCTCTAAGTAAATTCAGCCTTTACTATTTTAACACTCTTTTTAAATTTAAACAACTAACTGCAAGATTAGATTTATACACTTGACGTTTAACTATTTAGAATATTGTATTATAATGTAATTATAATACAATATCTTAACCTTAGCCTAAACCTTAACCTTAGAAGGAGGAATTTTAATGTCAGAAATTTTAGTTCATGTTATGAGGGGAGATTATGTAGAAAGCCGTCACCATGGGGATCTAGCTGTTATAGACGCTTCAGGAAAGCTTCTATATTCTGCCGGTGATCCTAATCGTTTTAGTTTTTGGCGTTCTGCGGCAAAGCCATTTCAAACTATTCCTTTTGTAGAACAAGGAGGAATTGAAGAGTACAATATTTCAGGAGATGAATTAGCTCTTATGACAGCTTCTCATGGAGGAGAAAAAAAACACGTTGCTACTTTAAAAAATCTTTTAAATAAAATTCATATGACTGAAGATGATTTAGATTGTGGTGTTTCTGCTCCTATGTACCAAAAAGCTATGGTAGAACTTTTAAAAGATAAAGAACCATTTACAGCTGCAAACAATGCTTGCTCAGGTAAACATTCTTCTATGTTAGCTCTTGGAGAGTTATTAAAGCTACCTTTAGAAAACTACATAAGACCAGAACATCCTATACAGAAAAAAATGTTAGAAACTATTGCACAAGTCTGTGACTTAGATATTAAGGACATAGCTATAGCTATTGATGGTTGTGGAGTTCCTGTTTTCGGTCTAGGAATAAATAAAATGGCTCTTGCCTATGCCAAGCTATCAAAACCTGAAGGTTTATTTGATGATAATAGAGCTAAAGCCCTTAGAAAAATTTGTTCTGCTATGACTAACAATCCTTACTATGTAGCAGGTACTAATCGCCTTGATACTATTTTAATGGAAGTAACAAAAGGAAAATTAGTTGCAAAGCTAGGAGCTGAGGCAATTTATTGCATAGGAGTTGTGGACAAAGGTATAGGAATATGCCTAAAAGTAGATGATGGAAACTATCGTGCTATTGATCCAATTATTATTGAGGTTTTAAATGAATTAAATCTACTTACTGAAGATGAATTAACACAATTAAAAGATAATGAAAGACCAAAAGTAAAAAACCATAGAGAAGAAATTATAGGTGAAATAAAGCCTGTATTCAAGTTGACTAAACATATCTAAAGAGCTAGTGGATACTAGCTGCTAGCTACTAATCAACTTCACAAAACTTAAATCATTACTTTTAAAAAAGATATACTTGTAGGTACGAATTCATTCGTACCTATTTTCATTATATTAACAATAGGCACGAATGAATTCGAGCCTACATGATAAATTTACTTTTTTCACCCTATAATAAATAAAAATCAGATTCTTCGTTAACACTCAGAATGACAGATACGCAAGTATTATTCTCTCTTGTGTCATCCTGAGTGTCAACGAAGGATCTTTGCTTTTTTACTCTAAAGTTGATTTAACTTACTAACACTTAGACTAGAATTTTAAAATACCACTAACTCTTAATTAAAAATTATTAATTATTAATTCTTAATTATTAATTTTTAACGCCTCTTTAATCCTTTCCAAATCCTTAGGTAGAGAACAGGTAAATGTCTTTTGAGATAGGTATTCTAAATCATTTATAGCTTTATCAAAAGCGAGCTTATAAGCATGTAGAAATTGTCGCCTTAAATCAAATTTATCCTTCATCTTCTTATTTTCAATTTTATTTCCATATTTTAAGTCTCCGATTATGGGGTGTCCAATACTAGCTAAGTGTAAACGTATTTGATGGGATCTGCCTGTTATAATTTCTACTTCTACTAAACTATAGTTTTTAACTGATCTTATTGGTTTAATAATTGTTTCAATATATTTAGAACCCTCTTCTTCTTTATTTAATAGTTCAACCTTATTTTTTTCTTCATCTTTTTTCAAATAACCTTTTAGAGTCATCTTCTTTGAAAAATTCCCTACTACTAATGCTAAATAATATTTTTGAACCCCATAATTTTCTCGTAGCATTTGGTTTAAACTTTGTACGGTAGGATAATTTTTTCCTATAATAACAAGTCCACTAGTATTTCTATCTAGTCTATTAACACTGGCAGGAACAAATGTCTTTTCCTTTTGGGGATCATAGCTACCCTTATCATAAAGATACTTAATAACCTGATTTATCAATGTTTCTTTTTCTTCTTTTTTATCACCATGAATAATTAAACCACTAGGCTTATTCACTATTAAAATATTTTCATCCTCATAAACAATGGAAAAATTTATATCTATATTAGCAATTTTTCTTTTTTCTTGAAATCCTTCTAATGTATCGTCACTAAAATAGATTTGTACAGTATCTCCCTGTTGCAGAGTATATATATTTTCACTTTTTTTATTATTTACCTTAATATTTTTTTTGCGTATCATTTTATAAATAAAGCTTAATGACGCCTTTGGCATATATTTTCTTAAAAACTTGTCCAATCTTTGGTTTGCTTCATTTGAGCCTATATGTATTTCCCTCATAAATTTTCGTCCTTTCCCATTCTTGTATTTTACAACTGGGTACACTATAGATATATTAATATTATATACTACTATATTATTTTATCCGATGACTAACAACTCTAAAATTCCATGTGAATTAAGTTTCACTTTACAATGGAATTAAATGAACATTGATATTAAATATATTATATGTGATAATATTTTAGGATATATGTTGAAATTTTACTACCAAACTTATATGAGGAGATTATTTATGAAAAAAGATGCGGCATATTTTAAAAAATTAATAAAAGATCTTTGGATTGCTTTTAGACCTCTATCTATTACATTGGCTCTGGCTTCAACTACTCTAGGAATTATAGCAGCCTATAGAGAAGGCTTATTACTTACAGATAATTTTTCAGATATACTGAAAATTATATTAATAACTTTAGCTGGTATTTTTGCTCAAGGTGGAGCAAATCTTATAAATGATTATTTTGAAGGCTCTTTTAGATACTATAGGCCTTCTGGACGAAAAATACATTTTTTAGGTAAAGAACGTACTTATTTTGATGTATTAGTATTTATGCTAGGTATGGGATGTTTTGCCGGAGCATGTTTAATAGGATTGTATCTTATATATATTACTAATATATACATGTTTGTTATTGGAATTATTGGAGTTATAGGTGCTTATGCTTATACAGGAGAGCCTTTTGTGTATAAAAGACATGGATTAGGCATACCTTTATCATTTATTTTAATGGGACCTTTAATGGTATTTGGAGCTTACTTTCCTTTCTCTCTTGAATTTTCATGGTATCCAATTTTACTAGGACTTCCTCCTTCTTTTTTAATTCCTGCTCTTATGATTAGTAATGAAATGCGAGATTATAAAAGAGACACAAGATTGAGCTTAGGTACCTTAAGTGTTAGAATTGGTCATGAATTTATTAAATGGCTTTATAGATTTTTAGTATTTGGAGCATTTGTATTCGTAATTATTTATGTAGCTATAGGATTGTATCCACCACTATCATTAATAGTATTAATAACCTTTCCAATTGCCCTTAAAGCACATAAAGCAGTTGTAGAGTTTCAAGGTCTTGGAATACCAAATACTAACAAACTACATTGGACTTTTAATTTATTGCTTATATTGACTCTTATTTTTAGTTAAGCTCATATAATTATTATTGAAACCCACTCCCCCCTGTGATATTCTTATATATAAGGACTTGTCCAAAAGGAGATGTTGTACTATGTTAGAAAAATTTAAAGATCTACTATATGAAATAAGCGATTTACTTCTTGCCATTGTTATCTTACTAATAATGTCTTCTGTTATTACATGGCAAGTTTCTGATTCCATGGCCTTTAGTGAACAAAATGATGAAGTTAATGTAGGTTATGTTGATAATTCTACCAGCGAAGATTTACCTGTACAAGATGATATTAATAAACCTCAAGATGATACTATTATTGTTGAAGATAATGATGATACTAATGTTGATCATGGGGACATTTCTGAAACTGGAAAACCAGAAGAAGATTCTATTAAAAAAGACTATGCCAAGCCTATAACTAAAATTACTATAGAAATACCCTCAGGAACACCAGGTATAGGCATTGCAAAAATCCTAAAAGATAATAATCTTATAGAGGACACCTCTTCTTTTGTTGCAAGAGTTGAAGAGTTAAATTTAGCAGTAAAACTTAAATCTGGTACATATAAAATAGATAGCAATACATCACTAGATGATATAATATACATAATTACAGGTCAAAAAAGATAAGGGCAAGTACCTTTATCTTAAACTGAAAACAAAGTAATAATTTTGCTAACTCTACTGTTAAAACGAAGTAAACCTTAGCCAAGAATTAAATATAAAGAGTGAAAAGATAACAGATTAGTATTTTCAATTGTTTGAGCGTAGCGAGTTTTGAAAATACCTGTTATCTTTTCACTCTTTTCATACCTATGATTGAAGGCGTGTTTATGTAGTTTTAACAGTAGAGTTTGTCTACAATCTCAGATAAGGGCAAGTACCTTTATCTTTTTTATTTTTCAGTTGGATTTAAAAATTCCTTAATCTTTTTAAGCTTTGATTTTTGTTCTTCATCTAAATAGCCTTTTAATTCATTTATATTTTCCATGTTTTTTTTATATTTTTCTTTGTCTTGAGCCATTTCTTTATTTAACCTACGTAGTTCATCTAGCATTTCATTTTCATTTTTTTTATCATATTTAGATGCCAATTGTTCTAAGCTCACAAAATCTTTTTTAGATGCTTCTACATTAGAATTCATAAAATTTTTTATTTTTCTTTTTCTTTCTGACATTCACAGTCCCCCTTACGTGAATTTCCTTTCTCTAAAACCTTATGTATTAATATTTTCTTTATTACTAAAAAATTCCGTAACACAATAAAAGCTTCTGCATATTATGGATCAAAGGTTTTTTTTAGATGGGAGGCTCACCATGGAAGAATTTAGATCTATATATGATGATCAGTACTTATTGCCAGAAGATGAGATGAGCATGGCTTTATTTTCAGAAACAAATCCTAATAGATTATTGCTTTTTTTATTACCTATAGCTCTTTTATTTTTACTTAGGCCAAAAAATAATAATCCTTATCCACCAGCTCCGTATCCACCAACTCCATATTCGAGACAAGGAACAGATACTTATAAGCCCAAAGGGTCACCTTTAGCATTTGATAGTGATATGTTAGATAAAATGAGGATTATGTTAGATGGTGTTAAAAAAGCTCAAACCATTCAAGGCTTACGCAAGAACATGTCCCAATCAGCAGGAAAAAATGGAAAAATGAATATGGACGTAATGAAAGAATTATTAGGAGTCATGGGTGATAGTCTAGGAGAAAACAATAAATCCCAAATTCATAATGTAACAAATATGATGTCTATGTTCGAGAAGATAAAAGATGTAAAAAAAGTGTTAGATGTACAAAAAGCATCTAAATCAGAATCTGAAGGGGATAATGCTTCTCAGATCAATAACCTTATTGATCTTATTGGACCAATGCTACCAGAAGAGCTATCGAAAAACGTAGAGAGCTTCAAAAAAATGGGTCAAATGATGAAGTTTATGTCGGCATTTGAAGACAGTGGGGAAAGTGAATCAGATGATGAATACGATTCTGAAGAATATGATTCTAGGAATGAAGATAATAGCGAACAATATTAAATAGTTTATTATATTATAAAGGTGAAGCTAAAAAGCTTCACCTTTACTCATTTTTAACTGTTTTATTTCAAGTTCTGATATAATTCTATACTCTCCTGGATTTAAACTATCATCCAAATGTAAGTTTCCCATGGATAATCTTTTTAAGTAAACTACTTCCTTGCCTACAGAAAGAAACATTCTTTTTACTTGATGAAATTTACCCTCGTAAATAACTAAAGTAATTTCAGATATCTCCCCACTTTTTATAATCTCTAGTTGAGAAGGTAGGGTTTTGTACCCATCTTCAAGAATTACTCCCTGTTGAAAAGCCACAATATCTTCCTTACTAACCTTTCCATTTACTTTGGCATAATATTTTTTTGGAACATGTTTTTTAGGTGCTAAAATCTCATGGGCTAATACACCATCATTTGTTAAGACTAATAACCCCTCTGTATCCTTATCTAATCTACCTGCTGGGAAGGGTTTAAACTTTTGGTATTTTTCTTCTAGCAAATCTACTACTGTTTTAGCCTTTTTATCAAAGCTTGCAGATAGTACTCCTTGGGGCTTATTCATCATTATATATACATATTCTATATACTGAATTTTTTCACCATTTATTTCTACTATATTATTATCAGGATCAACATGCTGTCCGGAGTCTTTAACTACTACCCCGTCAACTTTAACCAATCCTTTTTTTACTACAATTCTGATTTCCTTCCTAGTCCCATATCCCATATTACTCAGAACTTTATCTAGTCTTTGAGTTTTCGCCATATAAACCTCCTATTTACCTTATTTATTACTTTTTTCCTCATACGGACAAAATTATACCCACCAAATGGTGGGCACAAGGTTATCTTTTTTTAAGTTTTATTTTTTTACTCACCATAGCATATGATAAAAATAACATTGTAAACATAGCTAATGCCATATTGGTATTATAACGGACTGAATATAAAGATAATAGCGCAACAATTCCTCCACATAAGGTTATAGGTATCCCTAAATAAAAACCTTCAAACTCGGCTATATTATATCTAGCTAATCTTGTAGCTCCAGCTATTGAAAATAAAACTGTGATAATTATACCTAGAGCACCTGCCTCCATGAAATTAATATTCCACATTAAAATAGCAGGAGCAACCCCAAAGGAAATTAAATCACATAGAGAATCTAATTCTTTTCCAAATTCACTAGCCACATCAAACTTTCGAGCTAATTTTCCGTCCATTCTATCTAAGAAGCCTGCTCCTATGATAAGAACTGCTGACACATCAAAATGTCCATAAAAAATTGATATGATTGCCAATATACCTAACGCTAAATTTAAAAGTGTAAACATATTTGGAATCTGACTTTTCACTTTCACATAATCACCTCTAATCTCATTATAGGTAATAATAAATTCTTTAACCTTAATATTAAAACTGAGTATAAAAACTAGATTTCGTTATACTATAATTATATCTTAAAAAAAACACACTTATCTAATTACTATTCTACATCAAATTTATGCTAATTGATAGATGTTTATTGTGGTAATTTCAAATATATTATTATACAATAATATTATAAATATTAATACCTTAAGGTATTACTCAGAAATAGGAGGTTTTTTTATGTCTTTAGTAACATCTACACAAATGTTTAAGGATGCCCGTAAAGGTGGCTATGCAGTAGGTGCTTTTAATGTTAATAACATGGAAATTATTCAAGGTATTGTAGAAGCTGCAAAAGCAGAACAATCTGCTTTAATTTTACAAGTCTCTGCTGGAGCTAGAAAATATGCTAGTCCCATTTACCTTAAAAAGTTAGTGGAAGCTGCAGTTGAAGACAGTGGCTTAGATATTGTACTACATTTAGATCATGGTGAGGACTTTGAGATTTGTAAAAAATGTATTGATGATGGTTTTACGTCTGTAATGATTGATGGTTCTAAACATTCTTTTGAAGAGAATATAAGAATCACAAAACAAGTTGTAGAATATGCTCATTCAAAGGGTGTAGTTGTCGAAGCCGAGTTAGGTAAATTAGCAGGTATTGAAGATGCTGTAAATGTTAGCGAAAAAGATGCCATATTTACTGATCCTGATGAAGCAGCTGAGTTTGTTGAAAAAACTGGTGTAGATTCACTGGCGATTGCCATAGGAACTAGTCATGGAGCTTATAAATTTAAGGGTGATCCTAATTTAGATTTTGAAAGGTTGGAAAAAATCTCTAAGCTACTACCACAAACTCCGTTAGTACTTCATGGAGCATCAACAGTTTTACCTGATTTTGTAGCTGCTTGTAATCAATATGGAGGTAGTATTCCAGGAGCACAAGGTGTACCAGAAGAAATGATTCTTAAAGCTACTTCTATGGGTATCTGCAAAGTAAATATAGATACAGATTTAAGATTGGCTATGACAGCTGCAATCAGAAAATATTTAACTGAAAATCCTTCGGATTTTGATCCTAGAAAATATTTAGGTCCAGCTAGATTAGCTATAAAAGATATGGTTCAACATAAAATAAAAAATGTGCTAGGTTCTAGTAATTCTGCAAAGTAAAGTGTATAACCGGTGAGGAGTGGTATAATTGAATATAGCTGCTTTTGGAATAGTGGTCAAGGGTAATGATGTGTTACTAGTTAACAGAAGATTTCCCCCACAGCTTTGGGCTCCTCCAGGTGGTTTTATGGATCCAGGTGAAGCTCCCCAAGAAACTGTTAAAAGGGAAACTTGGGAGGAAACAAGGATAGTCTGTAATGTACTTTCTAAACTACATGAATTTGATTTTAACAACTCACATCTTTTAGTATATGCATGTGAATATCTTTCTGGTGAATTAGAATGTAGCTATGAAAGCCTTGAAGTCCAATGGTTCAATATAAATGATCTTCCTAATCCTATTTCACCACAAGCTGATATATTTTTAAATGCTGTGGAATATGTAAATACACATAGGAAAAGGTCTACAGATTAATCTTTATATTCGGACTGAAAAGAAATCAATATCTTACATAACTCTACTGTTAAAACTAAAGTAAACATTAGCCAAGAATTAAATATAAAAAGTGAAAAGACGACAGAATAATATTTTCAACTGTTTGAGCGTAGCGAGTTTTGAAAATATCTGTCATCTTTTCACTTTTTTCATACCCCTGATTGAAGGCGGGTTTATGTAGTTTTAATAGTAGAGTTTGTTTACACCCTCAAATCAGAAAATTAGTATTTAAACCTTCTACCCTACATTTTTTCAGGTTCGCTGTATTCCTCTCCAAATAATTCTACAGTAATAGTTTTTATCTTTTGATCTTCTAATGGCTTATCTTGAAAATTTCTCTTAACATTAACAATTCTATCCACTTCTTCAATTCCCTCAATAACCTGTCCAAAACCTGCATATTGTCCATCAAGATGGGGAGATTTGGCATGCATAATAAAAAACTGTGAACCTGCAGAATCTGGGTGAGCGGCTCTTGCCATAGATAATACACCTTTATCATGCTTTAGACTATTTTCAAAGTTATTTGAACTGAACTCACCTTTTATTGTATATCCTGGGCCCCCAGTACCTTTGCCCTGAGGACATCCTCCTTGAATCATGAAATTAGGAATTACTCTATGAAATATAAGACCATCATAGAATCCCTTTTTAATTAATGATATAAAACTATTAACTGTATTTGGAGCAACCTCTGGAAACAACTCTGCCTTTATTTGATTTCCATTTTCCATCTCAATAGTAACTATTGGGTTTTTCATGTAATCATCCTCTCTTATATTAAAATATGTATATTATAACTACTATATTTTACCACAATTACTTATATTATTCAGTTATATCCGTAATAAAATTAACCAGCAAATAGTTTAATTTACTGGTCTTTTTAATATCGTTTGAGTAGACACAAATTAATTCGTGCCTACCCTATTTAATTTTCTTAATTTGTAAAAAGCATAAACTCCAACCATCATCATTATACCAAGGAACGTACCTACAACTGATAAAGAGATATTTATAAAAAAGTTTAAAGGTAGCATTTGCAATAATACATCTGTTTTGGGATTTAATATCCATAAATCATTAACAAAGAATATTTCATGAAAATAAGTGAAATATTTATAAAAGTCAATCTGTATCAAAATAACAAGTAACACTACAAAGGCAAGAGAAAATAAACTTGCCCATAACAAACTTTTATAAGCACTTTTTCTATTAAATCTAAAGTTATACAGTAAAGATAAGGCAAAAAGAATTGCTCCTATATTTCTTATTAATTTACCATTTTGAAATAATATCTTAACATCTACCATATGTGCCTTTTCTCGCTTACCAAAAACCTCTTCTTGAGCACCTTCTATCGATACTTGTATATTAAGATTATCATCCTCATCCTTTAAATAATTTATAAGCTTTTCAGTGATTTTGTTTAAATCTTTCATTTCTATTTTAGTAACAGTTTCTATATTATGCTTTTCAAATTCTTTTAAATAAAACTCTGTATTAAATGCGTATATCTCAAGACTCGATAGCAAAATCACTATTGGTAGCAACATCGCCACAGCCCAAAAAGAAATATTCTTAAAATATTTTTTTTTCTTCATATTAGCCTCTCATCTTTTGTATTTTAGTTTTTCACATATTATTATTATAAACTCTAGTAAAATATAATCAAGATAATAATTTTAATATATATTTTATCTGATGGCTAATAACTCTAAAACCACGCCAATCTTTCTAGTAAACTATTTTCTGAAATCATATTTTGTAACTTGTATATAGGAATTGGAAAGTAAGGAAATCCAGCTGCATAAGGGCCGATCTCTGCCTGTTGAAAATAAACCACAATAGATGTATCTGCTATATAGTAGTCTTGATTCGGTCTTATACCTTTATAACTATCAAATACGGGAATCTCTCTCTCCTTTATTTGCTCTTGTATAATTTCATTTATCTTTTTGATATAACCACTTCCAGGCTTAAATAAATCCTTCAATTCATATAAACTTCCTGTTTTAACATCAAAATTCAAAGACTTAACTACTGTCACTGGATGTGCTCCATGAAAATCTCCCAGCCCAATTAGTGATATAGACAGTACATCTCTTTGATTATTTTTTAATTCATAAATTCCTGAAACATATGTGATTAGATCCGGCTGTTTTAATAGTGAAACTACTTCTAGCATTTTATTATATATACTGGAGTTTATTTTTTGTTGAACATCCATATTCTTCAATCCTTCAACAACTGGAAACAAAAAATCTATGGTAGGTCTTACATATCTAGAAGTTTTAATTGAAACTGGCAATTTTTCTAGTAGCATATGTTCATCTCCATTCAAGGTTTTATATCAGTATATTCTTAACAAAAAAAAATGCCACAGTCAATTATTCTGCAAAAAATAATTTGTATGTAACCACTTCTATACTAGGAGCATAGTATGTACTAGAAAAAAGACAAACCCCTTTTTTCAGTCCATAGTCCTTAAAGGAGGTGAACTTAAATGTCAGATGTGAAAAAATCATTTTTGGGAGGCTTGGTTGGATGTACACCTGGTCAAGAATCCTCGTTACTTTTCTTTTTTCTACTATTAGTTATTCTATTCCAGGGACCTTTAGGTGGATTATTTGGAACTGGTGACGAGTTACTATTCTTCTTCCTGTTACTAGTAATTTTATTCTGCTACCCCTGTCTATTTTAAAAAGTAAAAATAGGTACGAATTAATTCGTACCTACAGCAAACTTAAATTTTAACTTTTAAATAACCGGGTCAAAGAGACTAGTCTCTTTGACTCATTTAGTTTTAGATAAAAGAAAAATAAAGTAATACAAGTATACCTAAAGCTATTCTGTAATATCCGAAAATTTTAAAATCATGCTTTTTAATATAATCCATAAGAAATTTTATGGCAAACAGAGAAACAACAAATGCTACAAGTGAACCTATACCTAAAGTTATCCATTCAATACTTGAAAAATCTGTTCCCGTTTTTAATAGTTTATACCCACTTGCTCCTATCATTACAGGTATTGCCAAAAAAAATGAAAATTCAGCTGCAATATATCTGGATGTTCCTATTAATACTGCCCCTAAAATCGTGGCGCCTGATCTAGATGTTCCTGGTATCAAAGCTAGGGTTTGAAATAATCCTATTCCAAAGGCTGTTATATAACTTAATTGAGATAATTCATTTATTCTAGGTCTTCTATGTCTATTCTCTATTAGTATAAACAACACACCATAAACCACAAGCATTAAAGATACTGTAATTGGATTATATAATGCTTCTTCTATAATATCATCAAATAAAAACCCTATTACTCCTGCTGGAATAGAAGCAACTGCAATTTTAAACCAAAGGATAAAAGTTTCCCTTTTCTGATAGCTATTTTTTTTGGAATCTAATGGATTTAGTTTTCTAAAAAATAGTACTATAACTGCAAGAATAGAACCAAATTGTATAACCACAAAAAAAGTACTTACAAATGCTTGAGAAAGATTGAATTTAATAAACTCTTCAACTAAGATCAGATGTCCTGTACTACTTACAGGAAGCCACTCCGTTATTCCCTGAACAATACCAAGAATAATTGCTTTAAATATTTCTGCTAATTCCATATTTCCCCTCCATTATTATAGTTTTTCATTACTACTATACTATATTTTTAATAATAAATACATATTGTTTATTATGATTTGATAATGTATTATTATGATATATAATCAAAAACAGAAGTTAAATACTAACTTTTAAAAATGGATGGAGTTTTTTATGAGAAAAAAACGTTATTTTCAAAAGCTATATAATTATGAGCAAGAAACTAATACATACTTAATAGATGTGTCTCTTGATGATTATGATGATATTTATGACGATTGGGATCCTTCTCCTTTTAAAAAAAGAGATATAGAAAATGAATTTAATGAATTTATTGTAGATTCCTCTGATGATATACCTTTTAATTTTGGAATTAGTATTGTACTTTATTTGCCTGAGTCTAAAAAAGATACTCAAAAGGAAGCAGCCTTGATTTCTGCATATAACAACTTTTATCAATACACTATGGAAAGAACACGTAAGCAAATATTAAGTATACATAAGAAAACCTTATCATATCTACTTCTTGCAGTTTTAATGTTGAGCTTAGGTTACTTTTTTGAATGGAATAGTGATATTGTAATGATGCAGGTAATTCACGAGGGCATTTTTATAGGTGGTTGGGTATTTTTATGGGAGTTCTTTACCAATATTTTCATACTTACAAGGGACTTGAAAAATGAATTTAAACTTTATAAAAGGCTTTATGAAGCTGATACACGATTTATTTATAAATAATTTATGAAATTTAAGCCTTCTTGACTTTTGTCTCGAAGGCTTTTTTATGGTCAAAAAACAGCTCTGCCTTTTTACCACTTTGTACCTAGTGACATAGTTTTAGGTACAGTTCTTTTTCCAAAGATACTCTTTTTATTAGTAGTTTCAGCTGAAAGTACTTTCCATAAGTTATAGAAAAAATCTTGTCTTACTGCATTAATACTGAAAGATGTATATATGGAATTTAGCATAAAAAGACCTTCGATCCAAGCTATGATTTCTAATGCCATAAATTCTTTATTTATATCATTTCTTATTTCTTTATTTTTTTGGCCTATTGCTATGGCATATATAATTATTTCTTTGAGTTTCTTATAATATTCATTTCTTTTATTTATTAAGTCAGGAAAAATTCTAAGCTCGTAATGTAGAAAGTTATTTATATTTATATCACTCTCATCATCTATTATAAGTAGTAGATCATTGTTAATTTGAATTAAAGAATTAAATACTGCATTTAAAATTTCTTTAGAGGTTTTTAAGTTTTCTATTGAAGCTTTGATTTTATTTTCCATAAGATCTATTAAATATTCAACAGATACTTTGAAAATTTCTTCTTTGTTTTTAAAATGATAATAAATTGAGGACTTTTTTACACCTACATCATTGGCTATTTTTGAAAGAGATGTCTTTTCGTATCCTAAACTCAAAAAATATTTTATAGAGACTCTAATTATTTTACTTCTAGTATCCATCATATCAACCCCCTACCTTACGGTAGGTAGATTGTATCATATAAAAATAAGAAAATCAAAGTGGATTTTTACGTTGACTAAAAAAATGAGCTTGTTATAATGAAATCGTTAACTGGAAAGTTGCTAAAAAATTTTACTAGGCCTAGAAAAATTAGTCTTTCTGGAATATTCACAATATTTTTAATCCATATTAATAGTCACACCAAAGTATAAATATGACATTTTTTGAAAATCATAAGTTTAATAGTATTTAAATACTTGTGTTTTAAAATTTTGTTCTTATTAGGAGGATTATACATGGCAAAACAAAACAATCCAAGTAATAACTTTAAGCCTTTTATATCTGCTGATAAAATTTTGCCTGAGTTTACTGGAACATCCATATTCTTAGGTATTTTACTAGCAGTAGTTTTTGGTGCAGCAAATGCTTATCTAGGTCTAAAGGTTGGTATGACAATAAGTGCTTCAATACCAGCGGCTGTTATTTCAATGGGACTTATAAGGGGTCTGCTTAAAAAGGATTCTATTCTCGAAAATAATATTGTACAAACTATTGGTTCAGCTGGTGAATCTTTAGCAGCTGGAGCTATATTTACACTGCCAGCATTATACATATGGACTGCTGAATGGGGCTTGGGAACTCCAAGCTTGGTAAGAATTACAGCTATAGCTCTTTGTGGTGGTATTCTTGGGGTTCTTTTTATGGTTCCTTTAAGAAAAGCTCTTATTGTAAATGAGCATGGGGTTCTCCCTTATCCAGAAGGTACTGCTTGTGCAGAAGTTTTATTAGCTGGTGAAGAAGGTGGAGAAAAAGCAATTGCTTGTTTTACTGGTTTAGGAATTGGTGCAGCATTTAAATTTATCCAAGGTGGATTCTCTTTATTCCCTGGTGAAATAGAAACAACTATCCCTGGTTATAAAGGGGCTGCAATAGGTATTGATGTAATGCCTGCACTACTAGGGGTAGGATTTATAATTGGCCCTAGAATAGCTAGTTATATGCTTGCAGGTGCAGTTATAGGGTGGTTTGGTTTAATTCCACTTATAGCTAATATAGGAGAATTAGGAAGTGTAATCATGTATCCTGCTACTGTTCCTATTAATGAATTAGATCATTGGGGTATATGGGATTCATATATTCGATATGTTGGTGCAGGTGCAGTTGCTTTTGGTGGTGTTTTTAGCTTAATTAAATCATTACCTCTTATAGTTCAAACCTTTACTGATGCTATGAAGGATTATTCTTCAGGAGTTGGCGGAAATGCTGGGGTAAGAACTGATAAAGATGTTTCTATGAAATTAGTACTTTTAGGCGTTTTAATTGTAGTATTAGCCATGATGATGTTACCTGTTATTCCAGTTGGAATAGGTGGAGCAGTTTTAATAGCAGTATTTGGTTTCTTCTTTGCTACTGTTTCATCAAGAATTGTTGGTTTAGTCGGTAGTTCATCTAATCCAGTTTCAGGTATGACCATAGCTACCCTTATAATCACTGCCATTATCTTCAAAGCTACTGGTAATGATGGTCAAGCTGGAATGATAGGAACTTTAACAGTAGGTGCTATAATTTGTATTATTGCAGCTATGGCTGGAGATACTTCTCAGGACTTAAAAACTGGTTTTCTTGTAGGAGCAACTCCTTTTAGACAACAGTATGGTGAAATGGTAGGTGCTGTAGTATCTGCCCTTGCAATTGGATTTGTATTAACACTACTTAATAATGCTTGGGGCTTTGGCACAACAGAACTCCCAGCTCCCCAAGCCACATTAATGCGACTTGTTATAGAAGGTGTTATGGGTGGAAATCTTCCTTGGGCATTAGTATTTACAGGAGTAGGTATTGGTGTAGCTATTGAACTCCTTGGCTTACCTGTACTACCAATTGCAATCGGTCTGTATCTTCCAATCCATTTAAGTACTCCAATAATGGTAGGTGGTCTTGTAAGAGGTATATTAGATAAAAAACTTGAAAAGTCTGAAGAAGAAAATAATGAAGTTAAAGCAAAAAGTGATGGAATTAAAGCAAAGATTGAGTATGGGATACTTTATGCATCTGGATTGATAGCTGGTGAAGGTTTAGTAGGAATTTTACTTGCTATATTTACAGTTGCAGGTCTTGATATAGTATTAGATATTAGTATAGGTCAAATAGGTGCTCTCATAATGTTTGGGCTATTAACTCTAACTCTATTTATGTATTCTGTTTGGAAAAAAGTATAAAAACAAAAGTAGGTACGAATGAATTCGTACCTACAATAAATCTAAATTTACATTATCTTAACAAAAGTAGGCTCGAATTCATTCGTGCCTACAATAAATATATTCAAGTTGAATATATCCCCTTTTATTTTAAATTTATTACAATATTCGAGGTGTTTATAATGGGCAAAGCAATTTATAAAGACGATAATTTTTTAGATCTTATTCCTGTACCAAAGGATTCCCAAGATTGGATAATAAAAGAAGATGGATTAATACAAATAATTATTCCTAGACAAGGACTATTAGATAAAATAGTAAGATTGTTTTTCAAAACCCCTAAAGTAATGAGAATAGATTTAGATCCTCTAGGTAGTTGCGTTTGGAACTCAATTGATGGAAAAAACAGTATACATGAAATTGGAAATATTATAAAAAACAAGTTCGGCAAAGATGCTGAACCATTATATGAAAGATTAGGGACTTATATAAATATTTTAAGAAATAATAAATTTATTACTTTAAATAAAGTAGGGAATTAGCATGTGGGATATAGCTACAAAAATTTTATTAGTCGCCATAACAGTAGCATTTTTAGGTGCTTGGGGCATAATAAAACAACAAAGAAAATCTAAGGAATTAATATCACAGCTTTTTAACAAATCTGAGAAAAAGGTTCTTAATACTTTTAAAACTAAAGATAAATTAACAATAAAAGAAATCGAAAAAATTATTAAAGGAACTAAAGCTTCATTGTTTTGGAGTAAAGAGAGAATACAAATCACTGACCCTTCTATAGCAGCCACTGAATTAATTGACAAAATGAGGGTAAAAGGATTAATAATAGAAGAAATTTTTAGAGGTAAAAAAATATATAAATTAAGATAAAGGAGTTAAAATGATTATGGAAGGATTACTGAAAGATTTAAAACCTCAGTCAGTATTTAAGAACTTTGAAGATTTAACTAAAATCCCTAGAGGTTCTGGTAACGAAAAGCAAGTTAGCGATTATTTAGTTAAGTTTGCCACTGACCTTGGTTTAGATGTAATTCAGGAAGAGTGCCTAAATGTAATTATAAAAAAACCTGGAACAAAGGGTTATGAGAATTCTTCAAGTGTTATTCTTCAAGGACATATGGACATGGTATGTGCAAAGCTTGAAGATTTAGACTTTGATTTTGATAAAGACCCTATTCCTATAAAAATTGATAAAGATATGATACGAACTGAAGGTACCACCTTAGGAGCAGATAATGGAATTGCTGTGGCTATGATAATGTCTATTCTTGAAGCTGATAATCTTTCTCACCCTCCATTGACTGCTTTAATAACAGTTGCAGAAGAAACCGGTATGGTTGGAGTGCTAAATTTAGATCCTAGTCATATTGAAGGAGATATACTTATTAATATAGATTCAGAAGAAGAGGGTATAGCCTTAGCTTCATGTGCTGGAGGAGTAAAAAATGTAGTAAGTCTACCTATTAGTTTTGAATCAATACAGAGCGACAATAAAAAAGCCTTTAAAATTTCTATTAGAGGACTTTTAGGTGGTCATTCTGGAATGGAAATTGATAAACATCGTGGCAATGCCATTAAGTTGATTGGAAGGCTCTTAGAGGGTATTGAAAAGGAATTTGAAATAAGTATATCAAGTATTGCTGGTGGAGAAAAAATGAATGCAATACCTAAAATGGCTAATGCTATAATTGTTACCAACAGCAGTAATGAAGATAAATTATCCCAGATAATAAATAAGTTTAGTGATATTTTTAAAAATGAATACAATATTGCCGATCCTAGTATTAAGCTCAGTATAGATTCTGTTGAATTACCTAAAAAGATATTTACTAAAACTACTAAAAAAGCTTTAATAGATATTCTTCGATTATTCCCAAATGGTATTCAAACTATGAGCCCTAGTATAGAGGGGTTAGTTGAAAGTTCAAATAATATTGGAGTTATTGTAACTGAAAATGACAATATACTTATTAGCAGTGCAGTGAGAAGCTCAGTAAGAACTTTAAAATATGAGATAAACGCAAGAATCCAAAGGGTATGTGAGCTTACAGGGGCTAGTATGGAGCTTGTATCAGATTATCCAGAATGGCAGTACAAGATAAATTCTCCTATCAGAGAGCTTATGGTTTCTACATATGAAGATATATTTAATAAAGAACTTAAAATAGAGGCAATCCACGCAGGACTTGAGTGTGGATTTTTAAAAGAAAAAATAGGAGATATAGATATGATTTCTATAGGACCTAATTTATATGATGTACATACCCCAGATGAACATTTAAGCATATCCTCAACAAAAAGAGTTTATGAGTTTTTATGTGAAGTCTTAAAACGATTAAAATAATAATCTTTAAAGACTATTGGGGGTATAGGCAAACACTTGTATTAAACACTACACAAATACGCCTTCGGTCAAGGGTACGAAAAAAGTAAAAAGATGGCAGGCATTTTCAAAACTCGCTACGCTCAAACAATTGAAAATGCTAATCTGCCATCTTTTTACTTTTTTTATTGAATTCTTGGCTAACATTTGCTTTAGTTTTTAATACAAGAGTTTATGATGATATTGACTTTGCCCTCAGCCTGATTATTTTTTTAATTCTACCCTTTTTCATTTAAAGTATCATGAACTTTAGGCATCCATTCACTTATAGAAATTTTTTGCGGACATTTTTCTTCACATATCTTACATTGAATACATTTATTTGCATTCTTCTTCTCACCTATCTGCTTTGAATACACTACTTGAGACCCCTTCATATCTTCGTATATATAAGCATTGTTGTAAAGTTTGAAAACACTTGGTATTTCAACATTATTAGGACAAGGCATACAGTAATTACAGCTAGTACATGGAATGGCAATTTTATCATTATATTTTTTGCGTACCTTTTCAATTATTTCTAATTCATCTTTTGATAAGCTATTTACACCTGACCTTTTAGCAGAATTAATATTTTCTTCTACCTGCTCTAAAGTACTCATTCCGCTTAATACCAGCGAAACCTCTGGTTGATTCCATAACCATTGTAATGCCCAATCAGCTGGGGTACAATTCTTATGAAAGTCCCCAAAAACCTTCATAATATCTTCAGGTGCATTTGCCAGCTTCCCACCTAACAAGGGTTCCATAATAATTACAGGCAATTCTTTTTCTGCTGCATATTTTAAACCTTTTGTTCCTGCTTGATTTTCTATATCCATATAATTATATTGTATTTGACAGAAATCCCATTTATCATAACCATCAATAATTTCCTTAAAACATTCATAGTCATCATGAAAAGAAAATCCTATATATTTAATTTTCCCTGCCTCTAAAGCCTCTTCAGCTTTTTTTAAAATATTATGTTTTAAAATAGTATTTTCCCATGAATTTCTTGTTAAATTATGTAGAAGATAAAAATCAATATAATCTGTTTGTAGCTTTTCTAATTGTTCATCTAAGTATCTATGAAAATCCTCTGGTGTTTTCATAAGCCAAGTTGGCGATTTTGTAGCAAGCTTTACCTTTTCCCTATAACCATCTTTTAAAGCTTTTCCTACTATATTTTCACTTTCTCCTTTATGGTAAGGATAGGCAGTGTCTATATAATTTACTCCTTGGTCAATAGCATATCTCATCATATTTATAGCTTCTTTTTCATCTATCTTATCACTCAGAGGTTTACCATCACTTGTAGGTAGTCTCATACAGCCAAACCCTAAAGCTGAGGCTTTCCAATCCAATTTCTCAAATTTTCTATATTCCATATTACAGTTCTCCTTTATCTCTTTATTTATTAGTATTATCTACCTTCATCTTTAAAAGTACCTTCTTTATATCCATATAAGTTGTTTCTTCTGGTAATTCTTCTTTTATAGGCTTTAAAAACTGATCTCCTACCTTTTCCACCACTTTTAATACCTTTAATTCTATATCTTCTTGTACCATATCCACACACTCTATATCTAAACCATCTTCAAAGCATTTTTCTAAATGACTCATTATAGTATCCTCTGTTATATTTCTTTCTTGTGCAATTTCCTTAATTGATAATCCCTGTTTATGATATTTATGGGTTATTAAATGTGTTTTAACTTTATTAGATACTGAATTATCTTTAGAATTATCTTTTCCTTGCAAAGATGTAGGCTCAATATTATTTTCCTTAATATAGTCTACAATTTTACTTAAAAATATATCCCCATAAGCTTCTACCTTAACCCCACCTACACCTTTTATATTTAGCATTTCGTTTTTATTCTTAGGTAAATACATGGACATTTCTTTTAATGTAGTATCTGCAAATACCACATATGGTGGAACATTTTTTTCTATAGCAATTTTTCTGCGTAAGCTTTTTAAATCATTGAATAAATTTTCATAAACAGAGCTATCTTTTTTATTTTCCCTAACAAGCTCTGCCTTTTTAAATACTTTTTCTTTACCTTTTAAAACATTTGCTGATTGTGATGTTAATTTTACCACCGGATACTTTCCTTCAGTCATAGCTAAATATCCTTCTGCTACTAAAAAAAGTATCATTTGCTGTATCTCTTTTTTAGCATAATTATCCATAATACTGTAGGTAGACAGCCTGTTTAAGCCTAATCCCAATATTTTTTTATTTGAAGATCCTTTTAACACATCTGCAACTACTGTAACTCCGTAGCTTTGATTAACTCTATATACACATGAAAGAATTTTTTGAGTTTCTATTGTTATATCAATTTTTTCTCTATCGTCTAAACAGTTACTACATTTATCACAGGTCTCAATATTAGCTTCTTTCTCAAAATAATCTAGTAGTCTTTTTCTTAAACAGTCATGAGTATGACAGTAATCAACTAAAACCTGTAAGCTTGCATAAACTATTGCTTCTCTACTTGGATTCATATTACTTATTTCTATAAGATATTTCTGTTTTACTACATCCTGAGCAGAAAACAACAAAATACACTCGCTTTCTTCTCCATCTCGTCCTGCTCTTCCTGCCTCTTGATAATAGGCTTCAATATTCTTTGGCATATTATAATGAATAACAAATCTTACATTTGATTTATCAATACCCATTCCAAAGGCATTAGTTGCCACCATAATTAGACTTTGATCATACAAGAAGGCATCTTGAGATTCTTTTCTATCTTCACTCCTCATACCACCATGATATATGCTGGCAGAAAAGCCTTTAGTATTTAATTCTCTACCTAAACTTTCTACTTCATTTCTAGTGGAGCAATATATTATTCCAGATTGATCTAAATGGTTTTTAAGATAATCAAAAATATATTTCTTTTTATCTATACCCTTTTCTACTCCAAAATAAAGATTAGGTCGATCGAAACCTGTAATAACCTCTAGTGGATTATTGAGATTTAAAATATTTTTAATATCCTTTACTATCTCTTCAGTAGCTGTAGCTGTAAATGCTCCTAACAATGGACGCTCATCAAGTGCGGTAATAAATCTAGGAATTTCTCTATAGCTAGGTCTAAAATCATGCCCCCATTGACTTATACAATGAGCTTCATCAATAGCAACAAAGGGTATTTTTAAATTTCTTGCTACATTTAAAAAATCATAGGAGTTTAATCTTTCTGGTGCTATATACATTAATTTATATTTGCCATTTTTAACTTCTTCTAAACGCTTGTTTTGCTCAGTAGTTGTTAAACTACTGTTTAAGTATGTGGCTGCTATACCATTTTCTTTTAAAGCATCCACTTGGTCTTTCATTAAAGCTATAAGAGGTGATATAACAAGAGTTACCCCTTCCATTAATAAGGCTGGAATTTGATAACATAAAGATTTTCCACCACTTGTAGGCATAACACCCATAACATCATGTCCCTGTAGTATGCCTTCAATTAATTCATTTTGTCCTTTTTTAAAGCTTTGATATCCAAAGTATTCTTTTAAAATACTATACTGATTCATATATACACCCCACTCAAATTCTAACCATAATCCTTATAAAACTTATATGTTTTCTCTACAATATAGATTGTACCAAAAAATCCTATTGCAAACTGCAATAGGATTAAAAAAGTTTATATTTTTTTATCTTTTCTTTGATGGAGCCATATGAATTGCTTCGTTGCTTAATCCTAAAACTGCTTCACTAAATGCCTCTCCTAGGGTAGGATGGGCATGAATAGTATTAGCTATATCTTTGGCATTCAAATTATTAGCTATAGCCAATGCTCCTTCATGAACTAGGTCTGATGCGTGTGGTCCCATTATATGTACTCCTATGATTTTATCATCTTCTTTACTTGAAATAACTTTTACAAAGCCCTCTGGTTCGCCCATAGCTAATGCTTTTCCATTAGCTCCAAACATAAATTTACTTACCTTATAGTCTAATCCTTTTTCTTTTGCCTTTTGTTCTGTTAATCCTACATAGGCAATCTGAGGATTTATAAAAATACAATCAGGAACTACATCTGCTCTCACTGTTGACGTTACACCCATAATATGCTCAACCGCATGTATCCCCTCATGAGATGCCACATGAGCCAACATAATACCACCTATTACATCTCCTATTGCATATACTCCATCTATATTAGTTTCAAAGTGATTATTTACTTTTATACCGCTTCCATCATATTCTACACCTATTTCATCTAAGTTTAAATCCTCTAAAATAGGTCCTCTACCTGATGCCATTAAAAGATAATCTGCTTCTATGACAATTTCATCTTTTTTATTTTCTTTTTTACTCTTAGCCTTAATAATTAACCCATCTTCACCCTTTATAATTTCCTTTGCTCTTACTTCATCATAAAGCTTAATACCCTGTTTTTTTAGTATACTGGGTAGTCTCTTAACGATATCTTTGTCCGTTCTTTTAAGTAAAGTAGATGAAATTACTGAAACTTCTGAGCCTAAGGCATTAAATATATATGCAAACTCAATACCTATTACTCCACTACCAGCAACAGCTAATCTCTTTGGTATTTCTTTAAAGTTTAATATATCATCACTAGTAATAACTCCTTCTAAATCAGTCCCAGGGATATTAGGCATTGATGGTTTTGACCCTGTAGCTATAATAATATTTTTAGTAGTTAAAACCTCTTCACTACCATCATTTAATGTCACATAAACTGTATTTTTATCTTGAATTTTACCCCTACCTCTTAAAAGATTTATACCTTGAAGCTTAATAAGCTTTTCTATACCGCCTACCAGCTGATCTACTACAGATTGTTTTCTGCTTTGAATTTTCTCTACATCTATACCAATATTATCAACTTGAATTCCAAAGCTGTCTATTTCTTTTAGCTTGTTTAGCATCTCTGCATTAGAGTATAAAGCCTTTGTGGGAATACAACCTCTATTAAGACAAGTTCCTCCTATTTCCCTCTCTTCAACCAAACTTACCTTAGCACCCAATTGAGCTGCCCTAATTGCAGCTACATAACCTCCTGGGCCTCCCCCAATTATCACAATGTCATTTTCCATAATTTTAATGCACCCCCTAATTAAAAATTAAATGCATGAGTATTCAAAAAATTATTTAAGTATTTTAAATATACCACAAGCGGTTTAAATGGGCAATAATGACTTATTATTTATAACACTCTTTATTTAAGTCACTTAAAAAGTCTTTGTTTTTGTCATTCAGAATGTAATGTAGTAAAATGAAAAATTTTAAACATCGCTCAAATACTAAAATTCTTCGCTACACTCAGAATGACATTTTTGAGGGTTGCTCATATCATTTGACTTTTTCAGTGGTTCCCTCTTTATTTTTTGTTATTTTCTATTCAATTTTCTACACCTTTTTTATGAATATTTATATTATTATAAATTTCAACAAAACTTACATTCGCATTTTTTCAAGGTTACAGTCATATCCTCCTGGAAATTTTTATAATATTTCATAATATTTACTGTACTTTTTTCAACTGTTTGATATAATATAGTTGTTAATATTTTGTTAATAATTGCACCTTGGAAAGTTTAATAGTTATTAAATAATTTGTTTTTTATAATAATTCTCAGGGTGTTTTTATGTAAAATATTAAACACAACAAAAATTAAAGGAGGGAATTATTTTGAAACAAAGGCTTAAAGCAGTATCTTATGCACTAGTATTAACTTTGTTATTTTCAGCAGCAATGGCAGGTGGGCCAATGTTAGGTCCTTTTGGTGTTGATGTAGTTTCAGCTGCATCTGAGTGGACTGAACCAGCACCTACTCCAGCACCTACTCCAAAACCTGTTCCAAAACCATCACCTACTTCAAATTCAACTCCAGCAGCAATTGGATCTCGTCTACTTGTAGAAGGTTCTTTTGGAGCTGATGTTAAGCTTCTTCAAGAAAAGCTTAATGCCAATGGATTTAATCTTGGCGTAGATGGTTTCTTTGGACCCAAAACTTTAAACGCATTAAAGGGATATCAGAGCAAAAATGCTCTTATAGCAGACGGAATATTTGGTCCTAAGACTAATGCAAAGTTAAATGCAGAGGTGACTGCACCAGTTGAGCCAACTGTACCAGCTACACCTGTTGAGTCAACTGAACTTAAAATTGGAAGAGTTGACTATGCTGCCCATGGAACAAAATGCTTTACTTCTGCTGTAGTAGCAATGGTAGGGGATAAAATTGTAGGTGCATCTATTGATGATTATCAATTTATCAGCACAGATGTTGCAACAGGAGTTCCAAATTCAGATGCTGATTTTGGTGCAAACTACAAAGATCCTTCAGTTGTTCTTGCTTCTAAAAGAGTAAATACTCATTATTATAGTGAGCATATGGCTGAAGAAGCTGGTTCTACTGTAGCTGTCGACAAAAACTTTGATGCTATCCAAAGCTATGTTGTAGGTAAAACAGTAGCTGAATTAGAATCAACATTATCTACTAACAGTAAAGACCAAATGGTTGACGCTGTAAGTAGTGCTACATTAGTTGATACATATGGTTATGTTTCTGCTATAGTTGAAGCTACTAAAGCTGCTAGAGTAAATAGCTCAGTTACTGTAGATACAGCTACAGTTGCTAACATTGAAATGAAGCGAGTTGACTATGCAGCTCATGGAACGAAATGCTTCACTTCTGCAGTTGCTGTAATGTCAGGAGATAAAATCCTTGGTGCTTCTTTAAATGATTATCAGTTTATCAGTACTGATGTTGCAACAGGAGTTCCAAATTCAGATGCTGATTTTGGTGCAAACTACAAGGATCCTTCAGTTGTTCTTGCTTCTAAGAGAGTAAATACTCATTATTA
>SWCH01001506.1_pt1 | contig 59659 bp, 62 predicted proteins | sample 4690051 | NCBI WGS metagenome assembly SWCH01 (sample SAMN10267282, study PRJNA491770) | bioreactor metagenome | isolation source: DHS bioreactor inoculated with | place: Japan: off Shimokita Peninsula
TTTGGTTTAAATCTTACACTGTGTAGTTTTCAAAGACCAATTTGTTTTTCGGCTTGTTTTGCCGACTTGAATACTATATCATATTTGCTTCTTTATGTCAACCACTTTTTTCGAAGGATTTATTTTCTTTTCCCTCTCAAATGGGACAAGACTTATATTACCACATTTATTTCTCCAAGTCAAATACTTTGTTCTTGGTAATATTTAGTACCCCTCTCGTCAGCGACAAGTAATACTATAGCATTATTAAATATCAAAATCAACAGGAAATATATCCCTGTACCTTTCCCCCTAAATTCTTCTTTATTAAAATGTTCATAATGATTTCATGCAATAGCAAATAAGCTTATATATTAATGTACATAATATATTTATAGATTTTTTAAGAAAGGATTATATCCACTATGATTATTATCTTTATAAGAACTATACTATTATTTATATTTGTCTTAATAAGTATACGGATAATGGGTACTGGTGAATTATCTCAGATGCAGCCTTTTCAATTAGTAATAATTTTAATGATTGCTGAGCTTGCTGCACTACCCATGGAAAATACGGGTTTACCCTTATTGAACGGCTTAGTTGCAATTTTAGGATTAATATTTGTTCAAGTTGTTATTTCTTTTATAAATCTTAAAAGCGAAAAAGCACGAAGTTTAATATGTGGAAAACCTAGTATTCTTATAAGTAAAGGTTCTATTAACGAGCAAGAGCTAAAACGATTAAGAATTAATATGAACGATCTCATGGAACAAATTCGCTCTAAAGACTATCAAAATCTTGCAGATGTTGAGTTTGCAATTCTAGAGACTAACGGAGATTTAAGTATTATTCCAAAATCCGATAAAAGACAAGTCACTATAGAAGATCTAAATATTGAATCTAGTTATACCGGTCTGCCATTTTCCCTTATCCTTGATGGACACATAAATTATGATAATTTAAGAAAATCAAAACTTACTCATGATTGGCTTATGTCTCAATTGCATGCTAAAGGAATTAATAGTGAAAAACAAGTACTTATATGTTTTATTGATGCAAATAAAAAACTATACATACAGAAAAAAGATTCTTATGAGGGGTGACCAATATGAAAATGTTTATAGTAGTAATTGTTCTTGTTTTAGTTTTTTTAGTAGGGTGGTATTTTATAAATGAATCTATTGGACAATATACAACCAACTTTGTCAATCAGCTAAATCATATTTCAAAAACAATTAAAGATGAAGATTGGAATATGGTAACTATTGAATACAAACGTATAAAAGACAACTGGAATAAAATCAGAGATCTTCTATCTATATTATTAGACCATCATGAAATTGATAATATAGATTTATCCATGGCTAAGGCACATCAGTATATAGAAACAAAAAATGCACCTCTCTCTCTTGCTGAAATAGAGGTGCTAAGGCAATTATTTATTATTATAGATGAAAGCGAGTCCTTAACCATTACTAATATTTTATAATCTTATTTTTAGACAAGCAAGCTACCTACAATTTCACCAATATCTTTGTATGCTTTTCTTAAGAGATAGTTTTCGATCCCCTCTGAGACATCCGTAGCTGCCCTAGGGTTTATAAAATTCCCTGTACCTATGGAGACCGCCGAAGCTCCTGCCAAAAGAAACTCCACCCCATCTATATAGTTCATTATTCCGCCCATTCCTATAACTGGAATCTCCACAGCTTTAGACACTTCATAAACCATTCTCAAGGCCACAGGCTTTATTGCAGGTCCTGATAATCCTCCTACTACATTAGCAAGCACTGGCTTTTGTGTTTCTATATCTATACCCATACCTAATAATGTGTTTATTAGAGACAAGCAATCAGCACCTGCACTTTCTGCTGCTTGTCCCACTTCTTTTATATCTCTTACATTTGGACTAAGCTTAACAATTAAGTGCTTATTGGTAGTTTCTTTAATCTTTTTTGTAATTTCAAAAACCTTCTCTGGATCTCTGCCAAAAGCTACTCCGCCTTCCTTTACATTAGGGCAAGAAATATTTAATTCTAAAGAATCAACCTGGGTATTATTTAATATTTCAGTTATCTTACAATACTCATCCATAGTGTTACCATTTATATTGGCTATAACTTTTGTTTCGTACTGTTTTAAAAATGGCAATTCATTTTTTATAAAATAGTGAACCCCAGGATTTTGAAGTCCTACACTATTTATCATCCCCATGGGAGTTTCTACAACTCTTGGTACTGGATTTCCTTGTCGTTCTTCTAAAGTAAGTCCCTTTACTGAGATTGCACCTATTTTATTAAGATCTACATATTCGCTATATTCTCTTCCAAAACCAAAGGTTCCAGATGAAACCATAACAGGATTATTTAATTTTAGTCCATTTAAATCAATTGCCATGTTAGGCTTATTCACCAAAAATCACCTCTTCTCCTAAAAAAACAGGTCCATCTTTACAGGTTTTTGCGTATATATGACCAGTCTTGTCTTTCTTAAGCTTACATGCACATACAAGACAGGCTCCCACCCCACAAGCCATTCTTTCCTCTAAAGATATTTGAGATTCTACATTATATTCTTTACATAAAGTTTGGATTTCTTTAAGCATAGCCTCTGGTCCACAGGCATATAGCATATCTGGCTTTTGCTCTTTAAGCTGTTTAACTACTAATTCATTAATAAAACCTTTATGCCCTTGACTACCATTCTCTGTAGTTACACTTACACTAGCATATTTTTCAAATTCTTCAACTAAAAAGGGCTCTTCTTTGTATCCTAGTAAAACATCAGTATTCTTCTCTTTTAAGCCTTTGGTTAGTTCTAAAAGAGGTGCTACTCCTATGCCGCCACCTACAACCATTACTTTTTTATACTTTTCATTTATTGTAAAGCCATTCCCTAAAGGCCCTAGTATATCCCAATCTTGTCCTATATTACTATTACATAACAAAGTTGTGCCTCTACCAGCTTTCCTTATTATCAACGAAATTTCTCTTTCATCTGCATAAGAAACACTTATAGGTCTTCTAAGAAGCACTCCTTCCTCTTGTCCACATTTTATGTGTAGAAATTGACCTGGTAATATTTCTCCAAATCCCTTTTTTCTTTCTATTGATATTTTGTGTATTCCAGACGCTATTTCTTCATTACTCAGAACCTTTGTTATAATTACTTTCTTCAAAGAGAAGCCCCCTTCATTATTTAATTATGGTTTTTATCCCTTCATTTATACTTTTAGTCATTGCAATTGTTTCTTCTCTTGCAGCTTCTCCAAAGTTTTCCGGATCATAATTTTTATCTTTTTTCATGTAGGCATACATAATCCCCCTAGACGAGTTGATTATTGCTCCCAATCCATCTTCATTAAAACATCCCAATATATCTTCTACCGTTCCTCCCTGGGCTCCATATCCAGGAACTAAAAAGTAGGCTTTTTTCATCAATCTCCTTAAAGTCTTAGCTTGTTGTGGATGTGTTGCAGCTACAACCCCTCCTACTGAAGAATAACCACATTCACCTATTGTTTTTAAACTCCACTCATATACTATCTCTGCAACTATTTCATATACCTTTTTTCCATCAATTTCACGGTCTTGAAGCTGTCCTGATGTAGGATTAGAGGTTTTTATAAGTACAAACATACCATTTTCCCTTTGGATATCCTCCATAAATTCCTTTAAACAATCATCACCTAGATAGGGATTCGTAGTAATAGCATCTGTAGCAAATGTATTAAACCGTTCTCCCTCTACATCTACATATCCTAAATGAGCATTAGAATAGGCTTTAGATGTAGTTCCTATATCTCCTCTTTTAACATCTCCTATTACAACTAAATTCTTTGATTTTGCATATTTACAGGTCTCAAGATACGCCCTTAGCCCTGGAAGTCCATATTGTTCGTAAAAGGCTATTTGAGGTTTTACAGCTGGCGCTATATCACTTACATGATCCATAATCCCTTTATTATAGGCCAGTAATATTTCTCCTACAGCCTCAAGGTTTTTTCCATATTCTTTAAAATATGGTTTTTTAAAACTCTCTGGTATATATTCCAAACGTGGATCTAGCCCTACTAAAACACAACTCTGCTTTCTTTTAATCTCATTTACCAGTCTATCTATAAACATACAAAAACTCCTCTCCATTTTTAGATATTAAATATAAAAAACCTTCTACTAGAGGTAGAAGGCATATTGACATAAAACAGTATAGATATATATTATATCCACTGAATTTTAATCCTTCTCAGCCTCTCGGGACCGATTTAAAGGCAATTAAATTTTTATTATAGTAACACACCTACTCGTTAGTGTCAACAAATCTCCCTCAAATATACACAATAATTCTAGTGTTCTAGTATTGACAATATGCCATAAATTATGCTAGGCTTATATAAATAAATATCCTTTAACATAACTCCGTGAGGTTATAAAGGTAAAAATACTAAGAATGTTATGCAACCTAAGAATAGTATAACCTTTTTGCCTTACGGTGAAAAGGTTTTTTTATTTTAAGCACCTTTAAAATAGTCCCGTGAGACTGAAAAGGAGGAAAATAATGAACAGAAACTTATCTTTAAGACATCTTATCGAACCAGAAGATTTAACAATCCAAGAAATAAACGATCTAATAGAGCTTGGTAAAAAGATCCATAGCTCTCCCGAAAATTATTCCCACGTATGTAGCGGTAAAATTCTAGCTACATTGTTTTATGAGCCTAGCACACGAACTAAATTTAGCTTTGAAACAGCCATGCTTCGCCTTGGTGGAAACATTTTAGGTTTTAGTGATGCTAATACAAGCTCCGTTTCAAAAGGAGAAAGTATAGCAGATACTATTCGTGTAATGTCAGCCTATTCACACATTGCCGTTATGCGACACCCTAAAGAGGGTGCTCCTAAACTTGCATCTCTATATTCTGAAATCCCTATTATCAACGCAGGAGATGGCGGTCATCAACACCCTACACAAACTCTAACTGATCTACTCACAATTTCTTTATACAAAGGTTCTATCCAAAACCAAGTAGTAGCCTTTTGTGGTGATTTAAAATTTGGCAGGACAATACATTCCCTAATAAGGACTCTTACCCGTTACAATACAAAAAAATTTATTCTAATATCTCCCAAAGAGCTAACTTTACCACAAGCTTTGAAAAATCAGCTCGCTAAAAAATATTCTGTTGAACTTTTGGAAGTACGAACAATCGAAGAGGTAATCCAGGAAATCGATGTGCTTTATATGACCAGAATACAAAAAGAACGTTTCTTTAATGAAGCTGATTACACTCGACTTAAAAATTCATTTGTTTTAAGTCAAGATAAGCTAAATAATGCTAAAAAAGATATGATAATTATGCACCCCTTACCTAGGGTTAATGAAATATCATATGAGGTAGATCAAGATTCTCGAGCTGTATATTTTCAGCAAGCAAAGCTAGGAGTATATATAAGAATGGCTTTAATCACAAAACTTTTGGGGGTGAATCTACCATGTTAGAGGTATCCAGTATAAAAAATGGCATAGTGCTAGATCACATAACTTCTGGGAATGGGGTGAAAATTTTTAATAAATTATTGCTTCATAAGCTAGTTTATCCTGTTGTACTTTTAATGAGTGTATCCAGCAATGAAATGAAAAAGAAGGATATAATCAAGATTGAAAACAATATAGATATCGACTTGAATTTTCTTGGTCTTATCGACCATAATATTACTGTTAATATCATTGAAAATAGTAAGATAATTAATAAAAAGAAAGTAAAAATACCCTCTTATATAGAGGATATATTTCCTTGTCATAACCCTAGGTGTATAACAAATTTTGATAATTGTGCAAAACCCACCTTTTCTATAGTAAATGAAGGTAATTTAGAGTATATATGTAATTATTGCGAAGAAATTACCACCTACAAGCTATAATCAAAATTTATTTTGTTTACATTTAAAACTATAAGGTATATTATAAGTACAAGGCAGAGTAAATATCATGCGTTAAGTGTTAAGGGATGGGAAGTTGCCCTTAAACGAAAAATGTTAAATCATTTGCGGTATGATATTGCGTCCGCTGCCGCATTGGAGAGACTATCTATACCTTTTTTCTCTTTAGTGTGGCTTACTGCCAAGCTAAAGAGGAAGGAGGTGTTTTAAATTGAAAACAAAAAACTTAATCACTATAGCTCTCCTTTGTGCTATAAGTATCATTCTAACAAGATTCTTCGGGGTAATGCTCCCCATAGGAGGAATAATGGGAGTAAGAATTAGCTTTGGAGATGTCCCTATTATTCTTTCAGGCTTATTATTTGGACCCTTAGCTGGAGCTTTAGCTGGTGTTGCCAGTGATACTATAGGTGCTATATTCCTTTCACCATTTGGTTATTTTCCAGGGTTCACACTATCAGCTGCTTTAACAGGAGCTATCCCTCCATTAGTATTAAGTCTCTTTAAAGCTAAGGATTTAAAAATTAGCCATATATTTATAGCTATATTTATAACAGATGTAGTCGTTTCATTTTTCTTAAATACACTATGGCTTAATATGATGACAGGAAAGGCATTCTTAGTATTATTGCCTGCCAGACTAATCACAAGGGCTATACTAATACCAATAACAACAAGTCTAATCTACATGCTTAATAAAAAAGTAAAAGTCTTTATGATAGTTTAATAAAATAAAAAGGCAATGAGCACATTTTATTGTTCATTGCCTTTTTATTTTATTAAGCCAGCTTTTCTACATGTATATCTGTTAAATTGCTCCAACGACCGCATTTATCTCCCCATCTTGCAATCAACTCATTGTCTCTGTAAAACTGTACAACCTCACACATATTGGAACAGTCACTACACTCAAATCCCCTAACAGCATAATCAGATTCAGCCTTATCAAATCCAACAAAATTTGTTCTTCCCGTCTTTTCAACTTGTTCTTTAGCTAAAAGTCCTGCTCCTATAGCCCCCATAACATCAGCATTAGGTGGTACAATAATTTCACAATCTAGCATACCCTCAAAAGCCTTACGTATACCTATATTTGCAGCTACTCCACCTTGGAACATTATTGGACCATTCATAGCTTTACCCTTGCATAAATTATTAATATAATTTCTAGCTAATGCTTCACATAATCCATTAATAATATCTTCTTGATTATGACCAAGCTGTTGTTTATGTATCATATCTGATTCAGCAAACACTGCACATCTTCCTGCTATCCTAACAGGAGTATTAGATTTTAATGCCAATTCCCCAAACTCTTCAATCGGCACTCCTAGCCTTTCAGCTTGCCTATCTAAAAAAGATCCCGTTCCAGCTGCACAGACAGTATTCATTGCAAAATCATATATTATTCCATTTCTTAAAAGAATAACCTTTGAATCTTGTCCACCTATTTCAATAATAGTTTGTACATTGGGCATATAGTTTAAAGCCGCAACTCCATGGGCAGTTATCTCATTTTTTATCACATCAGCCCCTACCATTTTTCCACCTAACTGTCTACCACTACCAGTAGTTCCTACACCCATAATCGTAATACTGTTCTGCCAGTTTTCTTTGATCTTTGCAAGGCCTCTTTTTATAGTTTCTACTGGTTTCCCCTGAGTTCTTAAATATAAAGTGTCTAGTACATTCATATCCTTATCCATTATTATAATATTAGTGCTTACCGAACCAATATCAATGCCAAGATAACACTTTTTCATTATTTCTTTTCTCCTTCCTGTTTTCCAACAAGTCAATAAACGCCTCTAATCTAGTTACATATCCAGCTTCCCCGGTCATTTCATCAGTAATCAGGGTCATAATAGGAAAATCCTTCTCCTCTTGTATTGTTGGCAATATACTCATGGCTACAATTTCAGGCATACATCCAAAAGGCAGTACCTGTATTGCTCCATCATAATTATGCTTATGATATAACACTGCATGTCCTATAGTCTCTCTTGCATGGCCTCCAATAAAGGTTTTCATATATGGCATTGCTGCCTTTCTAACTTCTTCTTCTCGTGATTTTCCTACACTCTGATAAAATAAATGTTCTAAAATCCATCCTCCTGCTGTGTGGGATTTGTGCACCTCTACACCCATATCATTTAATTTCTTACCTATATCAAAATTACAATAATCTTCGATTATAGTGTATATTTCTCCTATTATTCCTACCTTTAGTGCTTCAAATTTTTCTAAAGGAATATGTTTTAAATCTGATATTCCAGTTTCAATATGCTGAATCATCTTTTTAGATCCATTACTGTTTTCCAATTCATTTACAAGCTCTTTCACAATAGAGTCTACAGAGCCTTTATTTTTTTCATAAGGTCTAGTTTTTAATACCAACTCTTCAAAATCATTTAGTTTTTTTAATACCTTAATTCCATTTTTAAGGCATTTTCCTATCTTTACTATATTTTTAGTATTAGCTATCTTACATATCCTCCGATAAAACTCCGAAATATCTCCTTCTGGTGCTTCTAAAACTACAAATTCTGCATTTATTCCTAAATCCTTAAAAATCTCCTTATGTACCTCTGAATAATATCCGTAACGGCATGGTCCACTGCTTCCTGTTACAACTATAGTATCTGCTCCCCTCTCAACTGTATCAATATAATTTCCCAAGTTCAGTTTAAGGGGTAAACAAATAAGTTCTGGCGAATACTTCATGCCTAATTCAATAGTTCTTTTACTATTTTTTCTGGGAAGAACTGTCTCTACACCTAGATCATCAAATAATGCCTTAATTGGCAGATAAGTACTTCCCATGTGCGGAAATGTCACCTTCATTTTTTCTCCTCCATCTAATCATATCTACAAATGCTTCTATTCTAGTATCTACTCCTGCCTCCCCAGTGTGCTCATCTATTGTTAAGAGCATAAAGGGTATATTAGTCTCTCTACGAACCTTTCTCTCAATAATATCTCCTACTACTGAGTCCAATCCACAGGCAAAGCTTGATAAAAGAATAATTCCCATAATATCCTTTCTCTCCATAGCACAAAGAGCTGTACCTAAAATCTTCCTTCCAAAGGTCCAAAACATCTTTTTATCCATTATATTAGCCTTTTCTTTTATTTCTTCAAAATCAAAGCTATCTTGAGTCAATACTTTTAACTGATTATTTCTCAATTTAGCAATTACGTCCATACTCATATGGGAGTCATACATAATGTAGGGATGTCCTAACAATAAGATTTTTTTCGAATCAGAATCATCTTTAGTTAATAACTGTTTTTTTTCTAAAGCATCTATGGGAAGAATATCTTTTTTGATTATTGACTTATAAGAATAATGATATTCTACTGCCTTATCAAAAGCATTTTGAATCTTGTGTTTATCCTTTGTTACATATCTACCTATTTCATAGACTGTCTTATAAAGCTCTTTTCTTGAATTTCTAAAATTAATTGTTGTATCTATTATAGGAGGTAGCCCTTTAATAGAATGTCTAATCATTTCTGGAAGCCCACAAAATTTAGGACATATAAACTCGTTTTTTTGTATGCTCATAATTCTGGGAATAAATAAATAGTCTACTCTATCCTTTAGATCTATCACATGACCATGATAAGTTTTAACAGGCAAACAAGCCTCATCCACAGAATTTTTAACACCATTATTTACAATTTCTTTGTTGGTTTTTTGAGATAAAATCACCTCTCCACCTAAAAGCTCAAAAAATTTATGCCACAGGGGGTAATAGTAAAAATAAAATAACCCTCTGGGAATACCTATTTTAACACTCATAACATCACTCCTAATCTACTACAGTGCTTTACTTTTTTGAGTCTCTATAACCCCATTTATATTTTCCTTTATAGTTTCTAAATATTCATCTTTCAAAACTCTCTCAAAACTTCTAAATCCAGCTAATTTAAATCCATGCTTTTTAGCAAGCCCTTTAATCTCTTCAACCTTTTCTAAGGATAAATTTTTTCCTATAGAATAATTCTCATATTTTCCTTCCATAGCTAAAATCATTGTCTCTGCCATACAGGCATAGCTTAACCTTGGAGGAAATCCAAAATTAAAGTTAAAATTTATATCTCCAGGCACTTCTACTACTCCACCTTCAATAACTAAAACATCTTTTCTTTTTTCAAACACCTCTACAGAAACATCTCTTGGTCTTGCTACATCACAAACTATTGCCCCTGATTTTAAATAATCTGGTTTTATAATACTTTCTATGGCACTTGACACAGTAATAACTATATCTGCATCTTTTAGTGCGTATTTAATATCAGTCTGGATATTTACATTTTTATTAGTTATTTTCAGTATTTCCTCAGCTGCATTTTCTAGCTTATTCTTATTTGGTGCCACCAAGCTTAAACTTTTTACTTTTGGAGCCATTATCTGAGCACAAACCTTTCCAATAGACCCTGTAGCCCCTATAACCACCGCATTACAATCCTTGATATCTCTGTCTAGTACCCTACAAGCCTCTTCTACAGCCTCTATAGCTGTAGCTATGGTATAACTATTTCCAGTGGTCACAGCAATATTTAAATTTTCACTAACTGTTATTCCTCCATCACCTACTATTGATGTAAATGCCCCTAAGCCTAAAATTTTAGCACCTAAAGATTCTGCTAATTTCCCAGCTTGTATGATTTTTTTAACAACAAATTCCTCAGGAAGAGATACTATTTGTTGTGTTACCAAAGGCAGACCTATAAACCAACCATCACATGACCCATAAATGCTGTTAGCCCCATTTATTTCTGACACCTTAGAAGGGGGCATAATTCTAATAATTCTATCCAATAATCCTTTTGGCAATTTACCTAAAAGAGTGTATTTCCTAGAAATATCCTCGTATGTAATAGGATGAATACAAAACGCAAATTTACCTTTTTCCATAACTAGCTCCTTCTAACCCTTGAACTACTGTAGTTGATTAGATTTTTTGTACTGTTTAGTGCTAAAGAAACAAAACTCTTATTTGTTTTCAAAACCTTTTCTAATGAATTTAGAACATAGTCTATATCCTCTTTATTTACAATCAAAGGAGGCTCTAGGCGAATTACATTAGGATTATTCAAAGTGTAAGCTGTAATTATTTTATGTTTGTTTAAAAGTTCCCCAGCTACTAATGCCCCTAGATACTCATTTGAAACTTTTCTAAAAGTTTTATTTTGATCGCAAAATTCCAAGCCTATCATTAGGCCCTTGCCTCTAACCTCTTTAATAATAGGATACTTTTTTTGGATATCCTTTAATTTGGATAACATATAATCTCCTTTTTCTTCTGCTTGTTCCCAAAGCTTTGATTTAAAAATTTCTTCAATCACAACTATGCCTGCAGTAGAGGACAATGTATTTCCTCCAAAGGTTGATGTATGCAAAAGACATCTTTCCATACTTCCAAATGCCTTTTTCCAAACCTCTTTATTAGCAATAGTAGCCCCTATAGGCATTACTCCACCACCTAAGGATTTTGCCATACACATTATATCTGGAACTACAGCTTCATGTTCACAAGCAAAAAGCTTTCCCGTTCTACCAAAACCCGTTTGTACTTCATCTAAAATCATCAAAGCATCAAATTGACTACACAAATTTCTAACTTTTTTAAGATAACCATCTTTAGGAACATTAATGCCGCCTTCTCCCTGTATTGGTTCTAATATAAAAGCTGCCACGTCCTTGGTGCTTAGCACATCCTCTAAAGCCTTAATATTGTCGAACTCTATAGATATGGTATCCTCTAAAAGAGGTTTAAATAAAGAACGATATTTTTCTCTACCTGTTACAGATAATGCTCCCATAGTTTTTCCATGAAAACTATTTCTACAATAAACTATTTTGCTTTTTCCAGTGGCGGCCCTTGCCATTTTAATAGCATATTCAACAGACTCTGCTCCACTATTAGAAAAAAAGGTATATTGAAGATCTCCAGGGGTTATTGCTGCTAAGTTCTTAGCTAATGCAGCAGTGATTCCATTCATAGATACTTGAAGTATATTAGGAAACTTCTGGATTTTATATATACCTTCATATATTACCGAAGGATTGTGTCCTAGATTTAAAGCTCCATAACCTCCTAAAAAATCAAGATAAATATTTTCTTCTATATCCCATACCCTCATCCCCTCAGCCCTAATAAAAACCTTGTCAAATCCTATCAATCTTAACATGTTAACTAGATTGGGATTAATATAGTTCTTATAATTATCTTTATACTCCTTTTTGATGTTCAAAAGAGCTTCATCCATAGATATATAAGGTTTCAATGCTGATTTAGTAATGATCATACTCACCTTCCTTCCATTAACCATATCTATTACATAATTGTTGGCATTTTTAGCTTTACATATACCATTTTTTTCTAGTTAATTTATTGCCCTTGTGGTGACATAGGGATTATGCATCGTACCGACGCAGGTTAAGGATAAGGTTTAGGTTAAAATCAAGAGCAAGATCCTTCGTGTTCACTCAGGATGACATTTTTGGGGGCTTTTCTTCTCTCTCTATCATCCTGAGTGTATACGAAGGATCTGTGTTTTCATGTTTTAACCTTATCCTCAACCTCAACCTGCGACGTTTACGTCTCATTATCCCTATTTTGCGAAACAAATAATTAAAAAAAGCGATGAACACACCATGGCATGATCATCGCTTTTTTTACCTACTCATTCTCTTTTTCCAATACCTCATTCATACTTCCAGTTCTATATCCTAATATATCTAGTGTTACATAAGTAAATCCAAATTCTTTAAACTTTGTTCCTACTTTATCCATAAAATCTATACTAAAGAACTTTTCCCTTTCGTGAGGTTCTACTTCTATTCTTGCAATATCACCATGATGTCTTACCCTTATTTGTCTAAATCCATTATCCAAAAGAAATTGTTCACCTTTCTCCACCATACTTAATTTTTTTTCAGTTATTTCTTGACCATAAGGAAATCTTGATGACAAGCAAGCAAAGGCAGGTTTATTCCATGTGGGAATATCCATCTCTTTAGATAATATTCGTATTTCATCTTTAGTAAGCCCTACTTCTTGAAGTGGGCTAAGTACATTTAATTCCTTAACTGCTTGCATTCCAGGTCTGTAATCTCCTAAGTCATCTAAATTAGACCCATCTACTACATATTTAAGCCCATTATCATGAGCAATTTTCTTTATCTTTGAAAAAAGCTCTGACTTACAATAGTAGCATCTATTAACAGGATTTTGTGAAAATCCATCAATATCTAATTCCTCTGATACCATAACTATATGTCTAGCCCCAAAGCTTTCTGCATAGCTTTTGGCTTCATTAAATTCTCTTTCTGGATAAGTAGATGACCTAGCAGTAACAGCTACAGCTTTTTCACCTAGCACATCATTGGCAACCTTTAATAAAAATGTACTGTCCACTCCTCCTGAAAAAGCAACCGCAACACTTTCTAACTCTCTCAACCTCTCCTTTAGTTTTATCAGTTTTTTATTTAGTTCCATAATATATCCCCCATTTTTTAGCTAATATTTTAAGATTAATAACATTATACACTATTTAATACAAAAATAAAGTAAAGGCTATGGTTACATAAAACCACAGCCTTTACTTTATTTTAATAACTGGTCTAATTTTTTCTTATCAAATCCTTGAATTGTTTCATCGTCTACCAATACAACAGGTACTCCCATAAACCCTTTAGAGATCAACTCTTTTCGTGCTGCCATATCATTAGATACATTTTTTTCTGTAAAACTTACATTCAATGATTTTAAATAGTTTTTAACCTCATGACAATATACACATGTATCGCTAGAATAAACAACTACATTTTTATTACTCATCTCTTATCCCCCTAATTAACTTTATAACTATGCTGCCTTTTTATAAGAAGGTAGCTCATTTTTAAACTCTTTCTTTTTATTATCTTGAGCTTCTTTAATCAGCGCTGTGCCATAACCCATTGGACAAACCTGACACCAGCTTCTTGGTTTAAAAATCACTCCCATAATTACACCTAGAACCAAAGAGCTCATCATTAATCTAAAGACTCCAAATCCTATAGCCTTTATAACATTAGGTGAATTAAAAGCATGGTACAAGGATATTCCAAACATAACTATCATTAGGCTTAATAATATATTTTTAACCTTTTTTGTTCTTACCGATTTCGGTAAGTTCTTTTCAAAACTAATTTCTTGTAAGAACTTTCCAAGTATTGAACCTCTAGGACAAAATTTAGAACAATGTATTTTACCTCTGCCTCTTAGTGCATGATAAATAGGAGTTCCTATACATACAAAGCCTAAAAATCCAAAACGAATATCTACAATACTTAACAATATAAATACAATCATCAATATCCACGACCATGATTGGTGTGACTTTTTTGCCATTATGTTCCCCTTTCTAGTCCTTAAAGCTAATACCTAAAGATTAACACCTAGACCCACCAGCTCCTGGGATTATTCTAAAGCCCTTAGTAAGCCAGCTGTTTGAATAATCAATTTTAAAACCTTTAAATTGCTTTAATAAATCCTTTTCAACTAATACTTTTATGCCATTAGTTTCATTAAAATAGTCGTCATCATTTTTAGACTCTTCCAGAGTCATTCCAAAAGTTGGGCCACCTCATCCAAAGCTCTTAACAGCTATTCTTACATAGGAGTTCTCCCTATTCTTTTCTTCTAATTGTTTTAATATAGCACTTTGTGCATTTTCAGTAATATTTACGTTCATAATTATCCTCCTTTAACTACACCCCCTATGGGAGGGGTTAAATATAGTTTAATATATAGCCTAGCTATTTGTCAATAGGTATTTAAAAAATATAATTATCTTTAGAATTTTTTAGGACTTAAATACATATTTTTATTATACCCACTAGACTAATACTAAACCCAATTTAATAAAAGCTTCTGCAATCTGCAGAAACTTTTATTGTTTCATAATCTCTATCATTTGCTTTGCCTTTGTAAGTACATTTCTTACTTCTCCACCTTTGTCCTTTTGTATCATTTCTAAAATATCAGTCATACTCTCAAAGTCCTCTAATATATTTTTTTGTCTATTTTTATCTTTTAGTCTTTTCACTCTGTCCTCCACTGTCAAAACTCGATCCACTGTTTCTCTACTTTTCCCCTTCATATGAGGTCTAACAGCTTGTAATATCTTTACTGGTTTATCTGTAACTTCATTATATGATCTCATATAACTTTCATCATTTTTATATTCTCCTTTAGCTAACTTATTTAAAGAATATAAAGCGTCTAAAATATTTTCTGTTTTGCTAAGTGCATCCTTGTGAGTATTATTAAAGTATGGTTTTGACATTCTAAGCATATCTGCGGATCTAGCTATATCGTTAGTCTCTCCTCCTAGATTTCCTGCTTTACCTAGTAAGCCTAGCATTAATATAGGTAGGAAATTTTCATTGCTTAATAAGTTTGAAAATAAAGCCTTTAAATCAGGCGCTGTTTTTTTATTAGTTTCACCTTTATAAGGTGTTATCTCATTCATTATTGTCCCCCCTAGTTTTCTTCATATCAATTTACTATATATTATGCTAAATCTAATGGTAAGGTGTGGCTTTGTATACCTTTTATGCCATTGCCAATAATAATAAACAGAAACTATATTAAACAGTAAATTTTGTGGTATAAATGAATATATATTTAAAAGATGATGAGGTGGGATTATATATGTCTAAAGCTATAGGAGATACCCTTACTAATATTATTAAGGATGCCCCAGAGTTTACTAAAAAAATAATCAACAAAAAAAAGAAAAAACCTAAGATAGGTTTAGCCCTAGGAGGGGGGGCTGCTTGGGGAATATGTCATATAGGTGTATTACAAGCTCTTGAAGATAACAATATTCATATTGATTTTATTTCAGGTACCAGCATAGGTAGTCTCGTAGGAGGGCTCTATTCTGCTGGTGTATCTGTTGATAGATTAAGATATTTGGCTCTTCATGCTCAGTGGAAAAGCATATCTCAATTATCATTACCTTTTAGGGGCGTACTATCTAATCAACCTATGGGAGACTTTATTAACTCAGAGATAGGACATATAACATTTAATGATTTGTATATTCCTTTTTCTGCTGTAGCTACAGACTTAATAACTGGAAATGAAGAAATATTAGATAAAGGAGAAGTTTCCACAGCTATTCGAGCTTCCTGTGCTGTCCCTGGAATTTTTAGACCTGTTATTATTAATAATCAAACCTTGGTAGATGGAGGGGTTGCCAACAACGTACCTGTATCGGTAGTCAAAGATATGGGAGCTGATATTATTATAGCTGTTAACACCTTTCCATCCTTAGAACATTGGGAACCCAAAAACAGCTTGCAAATTATTTTAAAAACCTTTTTAATTATGCAAAGTAAAATGGCTGAACTAGAAACAGCTCTAGCTGACGTTTTAATCTCAATTGACACAAAAGGTCATAACCCTGTTGACTTGAACAATGCCAAAAATTTATACAATAAAGGACTAATAGCAGGCTTAGCCAGTATAGAAAAGATTAATAAGTGCCTTATTAAATAAATAATGCGACGTAAGACCGGCGAATAAATTCGCCCCTACAGGTCTATATACGGGACACGGGTAGGGGACGATGCTTACATCGTCCCGCGAATGCGTATATCCCCGCGGGGTGATGTGGGCATCACCCCCTACCAATGTACCATTATGTTTTTAACCTTCAACCGTCAACCCGCGCCGGTACAACGCGTTATCCCTTAATTCATAAACTAATTCCACTAAATTCACTTTTCAACTACTATTCTATGGTCTACAAGCTCCATTTTTTTTATAATTCCTTGCACTGTTCTGCGTTGTCCAAATATATCTTCTATATAAATAGATCCATCTTCCTTAGGAATAACTATATTTGCTCTTTCTACTAATAATTCTTCCTTACCATTTTCCAAAGTATATATACTAGCTTCACACACTCTCTTTCCCTCCCATAAATTCCTTAATCTCTTTTATAACTTCATCAACTAGATGTGGCAATGGTTCTTTACTACAACCAGCCAATATTACTTTTTCCTGGGACAAAGGCAATAATATTTTTTTTCCTGAACTCAGTCCCACTGCCTGGGCTATATTCGGCGTTAACTCTCCTAACATAGCATTTGGAAACATTATAGATACACAACCTATTATAAAGTCTACATCTGTATTAGTACAATTGTAGACAATAGCATTTTCTCCAGAAACACCTTGATTAGCTCCTGCCTTTAGCATTGCTGCTGTGGCCAAAGCATTTGTACCCATGGCTAATATATATATATTAGATTCCAGCTCTTTTCTAATTCTTTGAATTAAATACTTTCCTATACCCCCACCCTGACCATCAATTATGTAAATCCGCATTCTTTAATCTCCTCATAGTAATAGTCTTTTCTTTATACAAACATGTTATTGAATTTTAAACATAAAGTCAATTCTTTAACCTATATAAATGGTGTATAATTTATTATAATTCTTTCAGCAGCTTTGATTCCATCTACAGCTCCTGAGATAATACCTCCTGCATATCCAGCACCTTCTCCTACTGGAAATAGTCCTTTAGTATTTATACTTTCTAAGGTCTCTTCATCTCTTACAATACGAATAGGTGCTGAACTTCTTGTTTCTACTCCTGTTAAAATAGCCTCATCCATTGCAAAGCCCTTAAGCTTTTTATCCATCTCAATTATAGCTTCTCTAAGCGCTGAGATAACAAAATCAGGAAGACATTCCTCTAAATTACCCCACACAATGCCAGGCTTATATGTAGGACTTATTCCAGTGCTCACCAGTGACTTTCTCTTTGCAAGAAAGTCACCTACACTTTGCGCAGGGGCTTTATAACTTTTTCCTCCTGCAATAAATGCTGCATTTTCCCATTTTCTTTGAAAATCAACCCCTGCCAAAGGATATTCACCACCGAAATCCTCAGTATTTACCTGAACTAACAGTGCACTATTTGCATTAGTTTTATCTCTAGCGTACTCACTCATTCCATTAGTAACTACTCCACCTTCTTCTGATGCAGCTGCCACAACTATTCCACCTGGACACATGCAGAAGGTATACACTGCCCTGCCAGTCTTAGTTTGATATGTAAGTCTGTAGTCTGCTGCACCGAGTCTAGGATGCTCCGCAAAAGAATTGTACTGAGAACTATTTATTAGCTTTTGAGGATGTTCAATTCTTACTCCTATGGAAAATGGTTTTTGTCGTATTTGAATACCTCTACTCTCTAAAATTTTATATGTATCCCTTGCACTATGACCTATACCCATAATAGCAATATTAGTTTTTATTACTTCTTCATTTATCTTAATCCCTACTAATTGCCCTTCTTTTATTATAAAATCTGTTACCTTACATCCAAATCTAATTTCTCCCCCTAAATTTTCTATTGTGACCCTAATATTTTTAACCACATTTTTTAAAATATCTGTTCCTATATGGGGCTTATAAGAATATAAAATTTCTTTAGGAGCACCTGCAGACACAAACTCTTGTAAAACTTTTCTACATCTTTTGTCTTTTATTCGTGTTGTAAGTTTACCATCAGAAAATGTTCCTGCACCACCTTCTCCAAATTGAACATTTGATTCAGTATTAAGTGCTCCTGTTTCCCAAAAACGTTTTACATCCTCAGTCCTTTTATCAACCTCCCGCCCTCGCTCTAAAACAATAGGTTTATATCCTCTTTCAGCTAAAATAAGAGCTGCAAACATACCAGAAGGACCAAAGCCTATTATTATAGGTCTATGAAGGACTTTACTATTACCTGATATTACATCTTTATATTCCAAATCAGGTGACTTGGATATTTTCTTATTTCTTTTTAAGATTTTTTGTTCATTTTTCACTTTAACATCTACTGTATATACAAAATATATTTGATTTTCCTTTCTTGCATCAATAGATTCCCTAAAAATATTATACTCTATAATATCTTCTATTCCAATTTTTAAAGTTTTTGCCAATCTTTGTGGTAATAATTCAAGCTCTTCATCTATTGAAAGCTTTACTTCATTTACACGAATCATTTATATACTTCCTCTCCTAGAAATTATCAATATTATACCACAATCACTATATAAAAAATTCTATCTGACTCTTATCAAAAGGTGAATAAAGAACTTAAGAATTACGAAAAATACTCTAAAAGACAAAAAGGAGTTGATGGTTAAATGAATTTTTCCAGAGTACAAGAAATTTTTGATTCCCCTCGTGCCGTATCTATTTTTCATAATGGTAAATCTGTATGGATTGAAAGCCTAGATCAATCAAACGAAACAGCTACAGTAAGAACACCAGCAGAGAAAATGACTGTTTCTGTTAATGAGCTTAATGAAGTCCATTAGAAAATTTCTTATATAAAAATTCCTCCTAAAGTCGGAGGAATTTTTCTATAATTTATTAATCATACTTGCCATATATCCAGCACCAAAGCCATTGTCTATATTCATAACTGAAACTCCACTTGCACAACTATTTAACATAGTTAAAAGTGCTGAGAGTCCATTAAAACTAGCTCCATATCCTACACTTGTAGGTACCGCTAATACAGGCTTATCTACTAATCCTCCCACAACACTAGCTAAAGCTCCCTCCATACCAGCTACTGCAATAATCACCTTAGCTTGTGTTATTTTATCAAGATTACCAAACAATCTATGTATACCAGCTACACCTACATCATACACTCTTTCTACCTTGTTCCCCAACATTTCAGCTGTTACTGCAGCCTCTTCTGCTACTGGAATATCTGATGTTCCACCTGTAACAACTGCAATAACTGAATCAGATAAAACTATTTCTTTATTCTTTATAGTAATAAGTCTAGGTACTTCATGATACTGGGCAGTTTCACTGATTTCCTTTACTGCCTCAAACATTTCCCTACTAGCACGAGTAGCTAAGACATTATTCCCTTTTTCTAGCATTACTTCAACTATTTGTCTTATATGTTCAACTCTTTTCCCCTCACAATATATTACCTCAGGATATCCATTTCGTAGTTCCCTATGATGATCTATTTTTGCTATTCCTATATCTTTATAGGGTAAATCCTTAAGCTTTTGTAAAGCCTCATCTATTTTTACACTTCCATCCTGAACATTTTCTAAAAGTTTGCGAATATCCTGCATATGTCTATTCACCATCTCTTTCTTGTATAATATTATATCCTTATATATAAAAGTAGTATATCATATTTATAAAAAACTAAGTTAGGGTTCTGTTATGAGAAAAGGAGATTCCCTAAATGGATATCTCCTTTAAATCTACTCAAATTTACTTGTATCTCCATACATATCAACTATTTCCCCATAATAAAATTTATGATATGCCAAAGTCTGTCCATCCTTTTGATAATACTTTTCTAAGAGAGCCTTATCCAAATCTTTAGGGTCCATTTCATTTGTAAAAACAACCTTGCATTCAATATTTAAAAAAGCTTCTTCTATAATAGAAGTTGACACTGACTTAGCCTTTATCGGAGTTAAATTATTTTCCTTCCATTTGTCATAGTCTCTACCTGATTTAGAACCGCAAAAACCCAGTTCCTTACTATAATCCTTAGTAAAAAAATTCACTGTAAAGCTATCACTTTCCTCTAAAAGTCCATATGTATGTCTTGAATCTCTAACCATTGCAACAAAAACAGGTCTATGCCAAGAATACATAATACTTCCCCAAGCAATAGTCATAGGGTTTGGCTTTCCTTCTTTACCCTCTCCCACAAGAAGAACACGCCCTTCCTTAAGTACTTGAAACATTTCTGATGAATACATAGGGAATTCAATCTTATTTTTGTTCATATATTTCCACTCCTTCTATTAATTTGTTAAGTACTATAATAATAAAAGCTAATGTAAATGTAAACCCTTAAACCTGCCATATTTAAAAATGAACATGAACCAGCCAAAATTTTATCCCCTTATTACTCCATCCCAAATCCCAAGGTACTCTGTATCTATCTGTGTTATGAGAATTAACCAAAGTATATCCTTTAGAATCTGCACCTGTAACTACAGAAATATGAGTGACCTTTCCATTCTTTTCATATGCAACAAAATCTCCTGGTGAGAGTTTATAGGCGGCTTTATATACTTTATTATAGTCACCATGAGCTACTACAGAGGCTCTCCCACTGTAAACCATATAGTTTTTAAAAGCTTGAGCATTTACCCATGCCTTACTTCCATCTTTCTTATAGTTCCATGTATAAGTTTTACTAAACCGTCCTCCTTCAAAAAGTATTTGAGAAGCAAAGTTAGCACAATCTCCTCCTAAAGAATTATAGTTTTTATATTTTTTATTGTAGGTAAGGTCTGACTCTTTAGACGCACCACAATAATCATCTGCATACTCTACTGCCTGAACTCTTCTTTCTAAAAGATTTGAAAAATCCTTTGGGTTCTGAGATAAAATATATTCTCTTGATGCCTCAGTATTTATTTCATCTATATGTAGAGAATCAGCAAATGGATCTGTATACCATTCTCTTTTTATTATCCACCCTTCCTCCCTTTTTACTATATCCATTGAATGATATGTACCTATTCTAAAGGAATTAATTATATCTTCATTTTCATATGCATATTTATAATTAGTGGAAACACTAAGATTTAGGGCATATCCTTCCCCCTTTTCACTAGCACGTTTTATCACCACTGTGGGTTTTATTTCTATAAACTTTATTCCCTGTTTTTCAGACCATTTATGAAGATATTTCATTTTTTTTAGTTCATGCTCAAAAGCCCAGGAGCTATTCCTTATATTCTTATCGTAAAAACTCTGAAGAATTTCTTTATCCTCCCTAAGAATAGCTGCACTTTTTTCCATGAAAATAAATCTAACCTCATCTGCAATCTCCCCCTCGATAAAAATAGTGGTAATAACAGGCTTAACATGGTATATTCCAAAGGCTACTGTAGATGTAAGTATTATTAGACACAACACCAGTACTGGCAAGTTCAGGGGCAAGTTTGAGGACGGTTCTTGCTCTCGCTTTTTGCCACCTTTCAAAATTCTTCTCATCTCAGATTCACTCCCTTCTGAGCAAGTTCAGGGACGGTTCTTGCTCTTGCTTTTTGACATTTTACAAAATGCTACTTACCACAAATTTATTCCAGATATTCCCACGCAAGTCAAGAACCGTCCCCAAACTTGAACTTGTGTGTTTTTGTTATTCAAACAATTCTATCTCCATAGCCCTATAAAATTCCCAGTCTATGTCATGGGTCAATGTCAAATTGTTATCTTTTCTAAACTTTATTACACCTGCTTTCATTCCTTCTCCGTAGATACCATCCACATATCCAGGATAATATCCTTTTTCCTTCATTATTCTTTGTATCTCATATACATCTGCACCTGTATATCCTGGTTTAATTACTCTAAAGCCATTTCCAAAAGGTCCAAAAACTCCTCCAGAAATCACCACTGGTGTACCTACCTTTACATAATTATATAAATCTTCTATATCTTTATTTTGCATTCTGATACAACCGTGAGATGCTGATTGCCCTATAGAATTAGGACGATTAGTTCCATGAATACCATATTTACCCCAGGGAACATTTAAACCCATCCATCTGGTCCCAAACCCTTTTCCCCATTTAGCTTTTCCTATAACTCTCCAGTTTCCAACAGGAGAGGGAGTTTCTGCTGTTCCCGTTGCTACAGAATATTTTTTGACAATCTTATTCTTATTCTTATCTATAAGCTCTAAAGTTTTTGTATTAATATCTATATATATAGCTAAGTTATCATAATCTGGATTTGCACTAATATATTTTTCTTCCCAAAGTGCATATTCATTTTCTGTAAATACTCTTATAGGGATATCTAATTTTATTTTGTTTCCTGTATATTCAAACAAACTCCCTGAAACTAGTAATATGGCTACACATAAAGTACATACAACAGTCCATAGTAATTCCCTACTCAAACTAATCCCTCCCTGCCATATTTCATTATATGCTAATACAGTAGTAGGGTATTACATAAGATGTTATTGCTTTGCCAATCTACTCATTTTACTTAATTGCCTTCTTTTCATCAGAGAATAATATTGCTGAAAAACTTGATTATGTTTTATCCGTATATAACATATACCAAACTATAAAGTAAAAATAAAAACCCCATCTTTAACAGAATGAGGTTTTTATTTTTACTTTATAAATAGTGCAAATGGACAAATCCCCAAGAATATGAAAATATAAACATTGTCCATCCAATTATTAACTTCATTGTTAATTCCCCCCTTAACTCAAAATCATATAAAACCTCATCTATAATACCATGATTATTTAATAAATTGTAACATTTTCGTTCGTCAAATTGATATAAGATTCGTCATATTATTCATAATACAAATAGATCTTAGGGTTCTGATACAACTCGTAAAACATTTAACACCCTTTTTCTATTTATATCGATAATATTTCCAGGGAAATTATCATTTTTAGTCGTATTTTCTTTTATTCCTCATTGTGAATATAGATTAATATCCTTTCTACTCCTTTTCTTGAATATTTCTCTCTTGAAGTTTATAAAAACTAAGAGTATATGTCCGAAAATTCAATATTTATCCTTTCAACATTTGTTTGAATAGTTGCTGAAACTTCTTCCAAGGAAGAACACTCCTCAACTAATCTTACTGGAAGTTCTATTATAAATTCACTACCTTTACCTATCTCGCTTTTTAATGCGATTGTTCCACCATGTAACTCTATAATTGATTTTACAATGGAAAGACCTATTCCACTTCCTTCCTTTTTTCTTCTTAAAGAAGAATCGACTTGTCTAAATCTATCAAAGATTTCCTCCACCATATTTTGGGGTACCCCTATTCCAGTATCCTTTACGCATATCCGAACACTTTTTTCCATACCACAAATATTTACTTCTATGACTCCCCCAGGCTCTGTAAACTTAATCCCCTTGGATAATAGATTTTTCAACTATATATAATATTATTAAAAATATTAACTAAGATTTTATGTCCAATAACTTAAAAAAGATATTATATTTTCAAAAATTTTGTATTATATACAATCCGTTGGTTTAAGTGTTCTTCTATAGGGTATATTTTGAAAAAATACGATTAGAAGGGAAGTCTTGATATGTCAACCACCTTTAATACCACAAAATTACTTCAAACTATTATCCTTAATGAAAAAAGAGTTGCAGAATTCTATAGACAGCTATCTACAGAAATGAAAGAAGGTAAAGGGAGTAAAGTCTTTGAGCTTTTAGCTAAAGATGAAGAAAAACACGAAAAAATTTATACTAATTTATTAAAAAAACTACCCAATAAAGGCGATATAGACTTGACCGTAGAAGATGCAGAATATATCAATGTATTAATTGATAACAATATGTTTTCTGATAGTGAATACACCGTCAGTAAGGTTCGTGGAAAATATGCAAAGGAAGATGCCTTAGTAATTGCAGAAAAGATTGAAAGAGATGGAATTATGTTGGTTAATGAACTAAAAGCTTTATACCCTGATTTTGCAACTAAAGAAATTAATCAAATTCTAGCTGAAGAAAGAAAACATTTAAAGCTTGTTTTATCAAAGCAATCCGACGCCTCAGTGAAAAACCTAATGTTATAAAGACAAAGAGATTGTTTCGTATTATAGGGAAAAGGCGACGCAAAAGAAGTTGAAGGTTGAAGGTTGAATGTTGTATGTTTAATGTTAAGGTCAAAGGCAAGATCCTTCGCATACGCTCAGGATGACATTTGGGAGTTTTTCTCTTGCCTGTCATCCTGAGTGAACACGAAGGATCTGTATCTTAGGGTTTAGGGTTTGTTTTTAGGGTCAAGGGAAAGATCCTTCGCATACGCTTAGGATGACATTTGGGAGTTTTTCTCTTGCCTGTCATCCTGAGTGAACACGAAGGATCTGTATCTTAGGGTTTAGGGTTTGTTTTTAGGGTCAAGGGAAAGATCCTTCGCATACGCTCAGGATGACATTTGGGAGTATTCCTCTGGTCTGTCATCCTGAGTGTATACGAAGGATCTATCTTTTAAGGTTTTAATGTTTTAACCTAAACCTTATCCTTAACCTGCGTCGGTACGTCGCATAATCCCTATAATATGTAAAAATCAAAAACTATAACCCGAACTTGACTTTAAAAAATATCATTTCCTTCATCTTACTTCTTTTCTATTCAAAATTAAATATACAATTCCAGCTATTGTAATAACTGGGAATATGGCAGTAAGGTTTATATATGACGGACTAGCCAGAAAAATAGCAGTGGGTCCATCTGCACCACCTATAATTCCTATTGAACTTGCCTCATTTATATCTACACTCAATTTATACTCTATGTATTTTGACAATAAAAAATTAAATGCTAAATGAAAAATCGTCATTATACCCGTCATTACAGTAACTACTTTTACTAATTTTCTTATTCCCAACCTACTCACTCCAGTCTTACAAAACCTAAACATCTTTCACATCTATTTCTAGTCTATTTACTTATTCACTAGTAGCTATAATTGATTGGTCTAAATTTTTAAAAGCCATTTCTGTATCATCTAAAGTTTTTATAAAGCTTTCTAATAATAACTCTGAATTTATTGTTTCATCATTGGTAGTTTCAATTATCCTTTTAATTTCATTTATTATTTAATTTAATATATCTTACCCTAGCTTATCCCCTTTTTTAACTGATTGTTCTGGCTTTATAAGTACTACTCCTTGTTCAGCATATATTCCTAATACCAATACCTCTGACATAAAGTCGGCTATTTGCCTTGGTGGAAAATTTACCACTCCCAAAACTTGTTGACCTATTAGTTCTTCCTTTTTATAACATTGTGTGATTTGAGCACTAGACTTTTTAATTCCAATCTCCTCACCAAAATCAACCCACACCTTATATGCAGGTTTTCTTGCTTTTTCAAAATCCTCAGCTTGAACAATTTCACCAACTCTAATATCTAGTTTTAAAAAATCATCAAAAGTAATCATATTTCTATTCCTCCTAAGTTTTTATCCGATGGCTAACAACTTTAATACTCTCGTTTCTCCAAGAAGGAGAAACGAATTGTACAGTCCCTCGATAGGTTAAACTAAAACTTCATCTGAATTAATCTTCACTTCATAAATACTTTATATTTATTCTATGTCTTAATGAGTCAAAATCCAACCTATTGCTAATACTATTAACATAAATTTAAATCAGGAGGCTCATTATTCATGTTAGGTTGGATAAGTTTTTGGGGTTATATTATTATTTCAGTTATTATTGCTATTTTAATTATAAAATATAAAAAGATTATTTTCGCTGATATTATGACTGCTATTATGGCATCACTTTTATCATTTTCTTTTGATATGGTATTCTGCAAACAACTTTATACTTACCATTATATTACTAAAAAATACGCTGGCATTAATTCATTCTTAATGGGTTTAACAGTATTTCCTTCTATTTCTTTAATCTTTACATCATATATGCCTAGGAATAAAAAACTAATCCCTATCTATGTATTCACTTGGTCAACATTTTTAACCATATTTGAAATATTAGTCAGACCTTTAGGTGCTGTAGTTTATAATGAGTGGAGGATTGTACCTTACTCCTTTATACTGTATTTATTAGTATTCTCCTTCTTGATTTATTACAGAAGAATTATGCTAAAGTATTCTAAAAATACATCAAAACAGTAGATTTTATTTTAAAAAACCAAAAGGATAATACATATCACCTTTTGGTTAATTTTTTAGATAGATTCTTAAAAGGAATGCTCACACTTTAAAAACTTTCTACTAAGCTCTTCTACATCTATTTTAATTGACTCTACTGATTCCTTATCTATTAATGCTTTTTTAAATAGTTTCGCAATTTCTTTCATTTCTTTTTCCTTCATACCTTTTCTAGTTACCTCTGGGGTGCCTATTCTCACCTCAGGATTGCTACCTGAAAAATCATCAGAGCATAGTATATTTGCTTTCTCTAAATACTTAGCAGGAGCAAAATCTATATACTCCCCAATATCTACTAATATCAAGTGCGACTCTGTAAAATCTCGTTCTTTTCCTAATACCTTAAAGCCACAATCATATAAAGCTTTTGCTAATGCCTTAGAATTTTTCACTATCTGCTGGCCATATTCTTTTCCGAACTCCTTCATTTCTAATATAGAAGCTGCTAATGCAGGAAGACGATTTAAATGATGACTTGTTACTAATGATGGTGCCAAAGTATTACCTACTTTTATTATTAATTGCTCATGGTTTGAAACTACAAATCCTCCTTGAGGTCCTGGAAAGGATTTATGAGTACTTCCAAACATTACATCTGCTCCTTCTTCTAGTGGATTAGGAAATACTCCTGCTGCTATTAATCCAGTTACATGAGAGGCATCATAGGCTATTAAAAACCCCTCTTTGTCTGCTAATTCTCTTAACTCTTTAATAGGCTCAGGAAATAAAGTGCCTGAACCACCTAGTATTACAAGCTTTGGCTTTCTTTCAAGAACCTGAGTTTTAAGCTTTTCAAAATCTACAGCTCTATTTTCATCAAATGCCATATATTCTACATTTATAGTTTCATCAAACTGCCTAACTTGACACATAGGCCCAACTAGTCCATGTCCCCAGTCCTTTAAGCTTACTTCTATAACTAAGTCTCCTGGCTCTAAAAGTGCTAAAACCACTGACATTCCAGCCATATGTCCACCAATCGGACGTAGATCTGCATATTTAGCTTTAAAAATATCCTTTACTAGCTGTTGTGTAGACATTTCAAATTCATGAATATATTTATTTCCCATATACTCTCTATCCTGAGGATCACATGTAGTATAACATCCATATCTATTTCCAAAGTCTCCACTTAAATAGCTTCTCACCTTTTCACTGGCATAATTTTCTGAAGCAATAAGGTTTAAGCAGCCTTCTCTATAGTCCAAGTGTTTTTTTAATAAATTATCTATATCATTTACCGTATTTATCATTAGTTAAATCCTCCTTCTAATATCACTTATTTTAGCCTCCACCCAGGGGCTTGATTATTCTAACATTGTCATTTTCATTTAACTTGTATTCCTCATACTCTGCCATTAGTAACTGACGATCATTAACAAATATAGCCACAGATTTTGGAGACTCTATATGTTTAAGTAACATGCTTACAGTAAAATTTGATGGAATTGACATTATTCTTTTATTTACTTGTATATTCATATATTATCCCCTGCCTTCCCTTTTGTAACCTACTTTATCATAATTATAACAAATATACCCATCCTTTATCAATATAAGTTCTTATAACATTAACATTAATATGAATTTTCATAATTAAATTTTATAACTATCTTATATCTCCATCAAAAAAATCCTGATCAGTATCAAGATTTTCTTAAATATTTTTATACATTTCAGCTGCATGATATGAGCTTCTTACCAAAGGACCTGATGCCACATGAGTAAAACCCATTTCGATTGCTTTTTCCTTATGCTTCTCAAAAACATCGGGATGTACATATTCCTCAACTGGATAGTGTTGAGAACTTGGAGGTAAGTATTGTCCCATTGTTAAAAAATCACAATCAACTTTTCGAAGATCTTTTAATGTCTCTACAACCTCTGATGAATTTTCTCCTAAGCCTAACATTATACCCGATTTGGTTAGAATAGAGTGGTTCATTAGCTTTACATTTTTAATTAACTCAAGAGATCTTTCATATATAGCTTCAGGTCTTACTGCCGTATATAGCCTTGGCACCGTTTCAATATTATGGTTAATAATTTCTGGTTTTGCCTTTACTACTGCTTGTAATGCAGTGCTATTACCTTGAAAGTCGGGAATCAAAACCTCAATGATTATTGATTCATTTTTACCCTTTACAGCTTTTATTACTTCTGCAAAATGTTCTGCCCCACCATCAGGCAAATCATCTCTAGTTACTGAGGTTATTACCACATGCTTTAGACCAAGCCTTACCGTAGCCTCTGCAACGCTTTCAGGTTCATTCAAGTCAACTGGTTGTGTTTTTCCATTGGTAACATTACAAAATTTACAGTTTCTAGAACATTGACTTCCTAGAATCATAAATGTAGCAGTTTTTTTACTAAAACACTCCATTCTATTAGGACAGTTTGCCTCTTCACAAACAGTATTAAGGGATAAATTAGATAAAATTTCAGTTACATAGTCAAGACTACGACCTTTATTAAGATCTATTCTTAGCCAATGAGGTTTTCTTTTAACACTCATACTTTCCTCCCCCCCTATTCAGAAGGTAACTTATAACCTTCATAGTCAAATATTTCTGTAAAATACTTAAGGGTTAATTCATTTACAGTTTCCAAATCTATAGGCCTCTTAAGACATTGTTCAACAGAAGTTACCCCTTTATCTGATATCCCACAAGGTACTATAAATTCAAAGTGTTCCATACAAGTATTTACATTAAAAGCAAAGCCATGCATAGTAACACCTCTTTTTACAGCTAAGCCTATAGCTGTAATCTTATTATTATCAACCCAAACTCCTGTATTATTAGGATTCTTACCCGCATGAATATTATATTCATTTTTAAGCAACTTTATAAAAAGCTGTTCTAGTTGTTCAACAAACGCTCTTATCCCTATACCTTTTTCTCTTAAGTTTACAATTGGGTAACCTACCACTTGTCCCCATCCATGATAAGTGACATCACCACCCCTATTAATATGATAAGTTGCAATGCCCTGTTTTTTTAAAAATTCTTCAGAGACTATGATATTATCAGTTAAGGCATGCCTGCCTAAAGTAATAACAGGAGGGTGTTCTACTAGAATCAATGTATCTGATATTTCATTGCGTTGTCTTTTTTCTAAAATACTATATTGGATCCCTAAAGCTTTTTCATAATCACATTTTCCAAGTTTTAATACATTTAATTCTTTCTTCATAGCCCCCTCCTTTAGTGATAATTTTTTATTAAATTTTTGTACTTATAAAGTTATAAAATTGTCTCTTACTACTTCATAACGATATATTAATATAGCTTCATCTTTTTTTTCTTTTACAGCACCTTTTAGAATTGTAACCTTCTGTCCAGAACTTAATGTAATATTTGTTCCGGTAATATCCTCTATATACTTTTTTACTTCCTCTACTTTACTTGTATCTACATTTTCTTTCACGCCCCAGGCGTGTTCAAGTGCCCCTGCAGGACTTCAAGTATCACATGCACTAGCTAATCTTTCTTTGATTGAAGCTTCAATGCTATCTTTTAATGCTTTTTCAACATTTCCATCATGTCCAAACAACATATCTATACCTCCTAAATTTTATTGTCCATTGTGGATTATATTCAAAATAGCGAGAAATACTCCTCGCTATTTTGAATGCTTAACTTTTAAATAACTTAATTATCTTCTCTCTTCCACTTTAAAACCAGATTTCTTGCAGCTTTAACCTCATCAATCCTTCTAACTGGTGTATTATGAGGAGCTTGTTTTAAAATCTCTGGATTAGTTTTTGCCTCTTCTGCAATTTTTATCATAGCCTCTATAAAACTATCTAGGGTTTCTAAGCTTTCTGTTTCAGTAGGTTCAACCATTATAGCTTCATGAACTATTAGTGGAAAGTATACCGTTGGTGGATGATAGCCATAATCAAGTAATCGCTTTGCCACATCCAATGTAGAAATATCTATATCTTCATTCTTTAATCCACCTAGGACAAACTCATGCTTACAAACTTGGTCAATTGGTAGATTATAATGCTCTTTTAATTTACTTGCCATATAGTTTGCATTAAGTACAGCCTTTTCACTTACCTCTTTTAATCCTTCTGCACCCATGGTAAGAATATAAGCATACGCCCTCACCATTATTCCAAAATGACCATAAAAACTTTTAATCTTTCCTATGCTTTCAGGACGATCATAATCTAATACATATCCACTTTCTGTTTTCTCAATTATAGGTACAGGAAGGAATTTTACTAAATCACTTCTAACACCTACAGGTCCACTTCCAGGGCCTCCTCCTCCATGAGGAGTTGAGAAGGTTTTGTGAAGATTATAGTGAATAACATCAAAGCCCATATCTCCAGGTCTTGTTATACCCATTATGGCATTCATATTGGCACCGTCATAATATAATAATCCGCCACTTTCATGTACTAAATCTGCGATCTCTTTTATATTTGTTTCAAATAAACCTAATGTACTTGGATTAGTTAACATTAAGCCTGCTATTTCATCATCTAATACTGACTTTAAGCTCTCTAAATCTACAGCACCATTTTTATCTGATTTAACTTCTACTATATCAAATCCTACAACAGCTGCACTAGCTGGGTTTGTTCCATGTGCTGAGTCAGGAACAATTATCTTCTTTCTATTATAATCTCCTCTACCTTCATGATAGGCTTTAATAATCATAAGCCCTGTCATTTCTCCATGGGCACCAGCAGCAGGTTGTAAAGTAACTCTTTCCATACCAGATATCTCAGCTAACATATGGTCTAAGTCATACATTAACTCCAAAGCACCCTGAACAGTTTCCTCTGGCTGATAAGGATGTATACCTTTAAATCCACTAAGAGACGCCATATCCTCATTGATTTTTGGATTATATTTCATTGTACAAGAACCTAGGGGATAAAAACCAGTATCTACACCATAGTTTTTATTTGATATATTAGTAAAATGTCTCATAACGTCAACTTCACTAACTTCAGGTAAATCTAGCTCTGATTCTTTAAGTAAGCTATTCGGGATAATTGAATTTAAAGGTACTTCATTAACATCACATTTTGGTAGACTGCTTGCTCTCCTGCCTTCCTTTGAAACTTCAAAGATAAGTTTATTGTAATCTCCCATTATTTCACCTCCATTACCTGAGCCAGTTTATCTATCTCTTGCTTTGTTCTTTTCTCAGTAACACATAACAACATAGAATTTTTAAACTCAGAATAATCCTTAGATAAATCATAGCCACCTAGAATTTTATTTTTAAGTAACTTTTTATTTACTTCATCTACACTGACTTCACTTGAAACAGCAAACTCTTTAAAAAATGGCTTATTAAATAATGGTTTGTATTTTCCATTTTTCGTAATTTGTTCAAATGCATAATGGGCTTTTCTAGCACTTTGCTCTGCAACTTCTTTTATACCTTGTTTACCTAAAGTAGTTAAATATATAGCAGCAGCCAAAGCATTAAGACTCTGATTAGAGCAAATATTGGAGGTAGCTTTAAATCTTCTTATATGTTGCTCTCTAGCTTGAAGAGTGAGAACAAAGGCTCTATTTCCATCCACATCTTCAGATTGACCTACTATTCTACCTGGTAGCTTTCTAACTAATTTAGAATTAACTGCTAAAAATCCTAAATGAGGACCACCATAATTCATTTCTATTCCCAAGGCTTGACCTTCTCCTACAGCAATATCAGCTCCTACTTCTCCTGGACTTTTTAATATTCCCAAAGAAATAGGATCAACATATGAAATCAACAAAGATTTATTACCATGGGCTATTTTCTCTACCTCAGTAAAATCTTCTACTATACCAAAAAAGTTAGGACTTTGTATAATTACAGCTGCTGTATCCTTTGTCATCAAAGTCTTTAAGTCATCTGTATTAGTTACTCCATCCACCATATCTATTTCCGTTACTTGGATATCTCTAAACCTCATGTAACTATTAAGTACTTTTCGAACTTCAGGGTTTACTGTCTTAGATACTAAAACAGATTTACGTCTAGTATTATCACAAGCCATTATTGCCCCTTCAACACAAGCAGTAGCTCCATCATACATTGAAGCATTAGTAAAATCCATTCCCGTTAAATTACAAATCATTGTCTGATATTCAAATATAGCCTGTAGGGTTCCCTGGCTTATTTCTGGTTGATACGGAGTATAGGCTGTGTAGAATTCAGATCTCATTAATATATGCTTTACTATAGAAGGAATATAATGATCATATACCCCAGCCCCCATAAAACAAGTTAAGTCATCTAAAGATTGGTTTTTACAACTTAAAGTTTTCATATACTTTTCTAGTTCTATTTCTGAAAGACCTTCTGCCAATTCTAATTTTCTATCTAATTTAAGATTGTTGGGTATATCTGAGAACAATTCCTCAATAGAAGATACCCCTATACTATCTAACATTTGCTCTACATCAGCTTTTGTATTGGGCATGTACTTATGCATATTACTCCACCTCGCTACAAAAATCCTTATATTCCTGCTCATTCATTAAGTTTTTCAATTCATCTTCATTTTCCATCTCTACAACTACTAGCCAAGCTCCATATGCATCTTCGTTTACAAGCTGTGGTGAATCATCTAACTGCTCATTTACCTCAACTATTTTTCCTGAAATAGGAAGATATGAATCTGAAGCTGCCTTTACTGATTCAACTACACTAAACACATCGCCTTCAGCAAACTCATCATCTACTTCTGGAAGCTCTATGTAAACAATTTCTCCTAAGGCATTTTGTGCATAATCAGTAATTCCTATAGATGCTTTAGAACCTTCCACCTTAATCCATTCATGATCCTTTGAATAAAAAAGTCCCTCAACAGTTTTCATATTAAATTCCTCCTTGTTTTTTTATTTATTTTTTATATTGTTTTTGATAAAATCTTTTACTAATAATACGAGCTTTTAATACTCTCTTTCTCACCTGTATGTTAATAAAGCTATCTAATGGTGAGTACTCAGCATCTACAATAGCTAAACCAATATTTTTTTTCAATGTAGGTGAGGCATAACCTGTAGTCACAAAACCTATGACCTTTCCATCTACTAAAATATCATATCCATGTCTTGGTATGCCATTATCTACCATTTCAAATCCTATTAGCTTTCTCTTTAAACCCTCTTCTTTTTGCTTAACTAATGCATCTTTACCGATAAAATTATCTTTGTTTAGTTTAACAAAAAATCCTAAGCCTGCTTCTAAAGGAGTAATATCTTGTGAAATTTCATTTCCATAAAGAGGAAGACTCGCTTCAAACCTTAAGGTATCCCTAGCACCTAGTCCTACTGGTTTTATCCCTTTACTTTTCCCAGCCTCCATAATTTTATCCCACACATTTTCTGCTTTGTCATGGCTTAGATAAATCTCAAAACCATCTTCACCAGTGTACCCAGTCCTTGAAATTAAACAATTTGCCCCTGCCACATTAACATCTTTTTTACTATAAAAGAACCCTATTTCAGAAAGATCAGTATCTGTTAGCTCCTGTAAAATTTCTTGAGCCTTAGGTCCCTGAAGGGCCATTTCTGAAATATCATCTGAAATGTTTTTTAACCCTACATCAAAACCTTTTGAATTCTCTACCATCCAAGCATAATCTTTATCAACATTACCTGCATTTATTACTAATAAGTAATCGTTATTGTTAAACTTATAGACTAATAGATCATCTACCACACCACCACTTGGGTAACACATAAAATTATATTGAACTTGGAATTCATTTAGTACTGTAATATCATTAGTAACTAAATTTTGAATAAACTCTGTAGCTTCATTCCCCTTTACCTCTACCTCCCCCATATGTGAAACATCAAACAAACCTGCAGCATTTCTTACAGCCTCATGCTCAGCTATTATTCCTTCAAATTGAACAGGTAGTGCCCAACCTGAGTAGTCAACAACTTTACCTCCATATTTCTCATGAGCATTAAATAGAGAAGTCTTTTTAACATCATTCATAAGTACTTCCTCCTTTTATGGTATTTGAATATATTTATTAATTTAAAATCCCATAAATAATTGTATGTTAAAAAAGGATATAATGGCATAATCGAACTCCTGCCATTATATCCTCTGTCTATTTGCCTGAGAGATTTCACATTTAAAAATGTATTGCTCCTACGGCGCCGATTATTCGGACTCTTCAGAGTTCCATCAAGTAGCGATCCTGGGGCCTGAAAGGTTCTATAAAAAGATGGCTCTTTTCATATTGCTTCTTCGGCTACCTTTTATAGGTATCTCTCGCCACTATCATTTGGTTCTATTAAATTATTCTAAAATATTCCTGATTTTAGGGTTATTATATCCTAGTTTTCCTAATATTACAATAATAGATAATTATTTAACCATCCGCATATATCTGCATATAAAACAGTCTAAAAAAGTGTTTGAAAATTTATGAATTATAATTACATAGTTTGACAATACTATTTTTTAGTGATATTCTATTTAAGTAACATAGTTACAAATAAAAATTTTTTGGAGGTTTTTTCTTAATGAAAACAGGTATCGTAAAATGGTTTAACAGTGAAAAAGGATTTGGATTTATTTCAGTTGAAGGCGAAGATGATGTATTTGTACATTTTTCAGCTATCCAATCAGATGGATTCAAAACATTAGATGAAGGACAACAAGTTGAATTTGAAGTAGTAGATGGCGCTAGAGGTCCTCAAGCTTCAAACGTAGTTAAATTATAGAATAATATAACTTAAGTTTATATAATTTTAATTTAAGACTACAACAAAAGCTCTGAATTTAGATTCAGGGCTTTTATTATGTCTTTATATTTTAAATTATAAAGTGAAACTTAATTCATATGAAGTTAAAACTCCGTCTGAATTTTAGTTTCACCTATCCAGGTTCTGTACAACTCTTATCTCACCCTTGTAGAAGTTGGCGTCTTAGAGTTGTTAGCTATCAGATAAAAGTTAAAGTTAATCTTAAATCTACAAAAATGTCCCTGTAGATATTATTATGTTAATGTGGATAAGTTATGTTGATAAAATTAGGTCAAGTTAGTGTTGGATTTCAAATATTTATATTAACTTATATTTTCTTGTCCACATCTTCCAGAACTCCAAAAATAAAACCTGAGGATAACTATGTGGATAAGTTATTTCGCTTGAATCCATTCAAAACGCTTGGATTCAGGCTGAGTTATTTATCTTATGCACATTTTATCCACAGTCGACTTAGTTATCAAGCATATTTTCTGTACTTTCATGAAAGTATCGCAAAAGTCCTATATAAACACTCCAAGCAACTTTTTCTTGATACTTATCTTCTTGTAATGCCTTTTCTTCATTAGGATTAGACAAAAACCCACATTCCACAAAAACAGTGGGAATACTAGCATGCTTTAAAAGATATACATCGTTTTTACTTTTAGCTACTCTATTATTACCATTATCTAAAACCTTAATAAGTTCCTCTTGTATAAGCTCAGCAGCTACTTTACTTCCTTTGCTATTTGGAGGATAGAAAGTTTGGGCTCCATAATATTGGGTTTGAGGAAAACTGTTAAGATGTATACTAATAAAAATATCTGCCTCACTGCTATCTACCAATTCCCTCCTATTTCTTAAATCCTCATTTTTTTTATTTCTTATAGTTCCTGTTTCAGAATATAAACCAATATCTTCATCTCTAGTGAGGATAACTATTGCTCCTGCTTGTTCAAGTAGAGATCTAACTTTTAAAGCAATTTTTAAGTTTATATTGCTTTCCTTAACTCCACCCCTACTAACCGCTCCCCCATCAATTCCTCCATGCCCTGCATCAAGTACAATAACTTTATTTAAAGTTACCCTTTGAGAAGTAGTTTTTACTTCATTAAAATTAGTTATAAACATTAATACTATAACTATTAATGTAGCTATAACTATTAATCCTCGTTTTTTTTTTAATACAAAACTCCTCATGTTCTTATCCTCACTCCCCTGGTGTGTTTCTTATTTAATCCTATTCATCAAGTAAAATTATATGAAAAAAATAAATCTATAAAATAAAAAAGATGAACTCATGAACGAATCCACCTTATTAACTACTAATATACTCTTTCCAATCTCTATTTAATTGATTTATATCTATTCCAAGTCCTTTTGGTAAGACTAATCGGAACCTTTTCTGGGACTTTTGATCTACTTCCGAGCCAGTACCAGCTAGGTAAGGAAACTTTCCTAGTAATGTAACTAATCTCCTAACTCTCTCTGCACCATATGTATCAACCATATACTTAACAATAAGCCCTGCACTATCATAATATTGTGAGATAAGTTTATTATCAGTTAATCTTTCTAAATTAGTTGACTCTAATCCTAAAATATCTAATGGTGTTTCTCCATATACTTTCAAATACTGCTCTCTAGACTTTACTTGATTTATTTCATTATAAAAGTTTGAGAAATACACAGCCAACCCTTCAGTAAACCAATAGGGCATATTATTATTGGATTCTTTTATTGTCAGCTTGTGCATAAGCTCATGTTCTAAAACTCTTTGATAACTTTGCTTATTACTATACTTACTGGTTTTTATAGACTCTGGATATTCATACCAGCCTGCAAATTGCCAAGGAAAAGAAAGCTTTACTGACTGTCTTAACATCTCTAGGTTTTCATATATTTTTATAGTGGTCTTTTCATCTATCTCTGATCCATAACGATTTTCAACATTCCTTTGAGCCACTTCACATATAACTTTTATCATGTCTGCATAATCCTTGGACTCTTTAAAATACTTAATAGTAAAGTTTTCTGTATTCATGTTCTTAAAGCTTAAATCATTGTCTTTCCAACTCCCATCTTCTTTTTTTACTATCAATGGGAATTCTAGTTCATAATTTTCACCCTGATATTTATATCTCTGAACTAATATGATCTTAATCTTTTTAAAGCCAACTAATCTCATCTTTTTTACTTCTAAACTATACTCTTCTATATCATTATTTGATAAATCCCGAAACCAACTTTCCTTTTCTGCTCTATACTCGGGATTACTTTGAGAAATATTTGATATATATTCATTAATATTTTCTTCATTAACAAGCTTTTCTTGAAGTGATAAGAAGGATTCTACTTCTTTCTCTAAATATTGAATATACATTATAGATATTCCTAAAAGAATTGATATTATAATAATTATTAGACCTTTATTAATTTTTTTCATAATAACCCCTTTTTCAAAAATTCAATACACTAACAGGATTATTCATTTATTTTTGAATTATTACTTATTCTTCAACCTTTATATAACCTTTAGTCACTAGCTTTTTTACATGATCATCAACTTTTTCTTTAATATTTATACCATAAGTTTCCTCTAACACAAACATCATTGAAATAGCTACTTGTGCCACGTCTAGCAGTTCTTTACTAATCCTTTCAACAATTTCTTTATCTTCTAAATCTACCTCTTCACCATTTAACCCTCTGAATTTTCCAATCACTTGAGCAAGCTCTCCTGCTTCTTCCATCAATTTTAAACATGTAGATTCTAAACCAGGTTTAAGATTATTCAGTTTAGGAAGACTTATTTGTTTAAATTCTGTATATCCACTCATATATACTCTCCTCTATATTTATTTATATCAATTGTACCTTATAACATATAAAAAACAAATATAATATGGTGAGAAAAGAGATAATATTATTGATGCAAGAGTACCCTTTTTATAAATTCATCCTGACAAAACAAATTCAAAGACTAGGCGATTACCTAGTCTAAGCTTTTTCATAATAATACTTATTGTAATATTTGGTTTAGATAGTATCTTGGAGTCCCATAATATATAGTAGTACTAAATTGAGGATAAGCTGATTCATAATAAATATATATTGGGGCATCCAAAAAAACAGGATAGTTAATATAAAACTGCCTATCTCCATAAAGCATACCACTTATAGCTGTATCCATTTCCCTCTGGAAAATATTAAATCTAATAGATGATTGGAACTCTCCAAACTCACCTCCACTAACATAGGCTTTACCAAATAAAACATATTGGCCTTGTGCATTTCTCTGCCACTCTGCAATTACTTCATCTCGCATTTTCATATTAATTGAGTCATAATCATAGACATATCCCAGACTCAAAAAAAGTTCACCCGTTATATCAGAATGGGTTAAAGTATATTTTCTTCCTATAACTGGATTAGAAGCATTTGCAGGTGGAATATATTTCAATGATAATTTTTCAACATTAAAATCAGACATTATATTCACCCCCTATTTATAACTCCTTAATATCAATATATGAATCTAAACTAGGTGGGTGATTTATGCTGTTTAATAAGATCATTCTAACCTTTTAGCTGCAAAGTTTAAAAAATACTAATAAGATATACTTCCAATCTTTACTGAGCCTACCGATATTCAAATATAAATTCATCCCTATAGTATTTTTATGATGCACTAATTACTTTACAAGAACTCCTCTTTTGTTAATTGTTCTTACCACTTCATTACCATAAAAAACCAAACACCTCAGTCTTTGTATTTTCAATGGCTGAGGTGTTTACTGTTGTCTTAGTTTAGTTGTGTTAATACACATTATGCGAAGGTCCCCCTTAAAAAAATTTTATATAAATTTATCATATTCAATTTTTCTAGCTTCAGTATAGAGTCGTGTATAAATTTGTGTATTCTGAATTAGATCATGACCTAGTAAATCTTGAATACATGCAAGTGGCATACCCCTCTGTGCTAGGTGTGCTACCATCGTATGTCTTAGCAATAAGCAGCACAGGCTTGAATTATTCCCTTATTCACACCCCTATTACATTTCTTATATAGGTTGCTTTCTTGCTATCACCTGCTATTATTTCTAATATCATATATGGTAGCAAATTGGATTTATCTGCTACTACCTTTTTTAGGTATTGCCTCTAATTACATGGTAATTTGTTCCTACACGAAGGATACCTTGTTTTCTTGTCACAAGTATCATACCATCAATAATAAAGGAATATTTCAAGCCTGACCCCTTTGCTGCCTTTGCTGTGTTGATTTAATGTTACTAAGATTTATAGGCATATGAGAACCTCCATAGTCGTTAATACTATTAATATTCGACGTTAAATGGAGAACTCCTTTTTGCGCTAAAAAAAATATTAGATTTTTATTTAGACTTCAGCGGAATGTAAGAAAAAATAAAAAACATTACTCACTTTTTGGACAAACATCAAAGCCTGTAAACCCTTTATTTTAAGGGTTCTACAGGCTTTGATATTCATCAAGTGTCAAAGACAGGATTATAACAAGTATATTTTATGCTAATTTGATTTCAATATTATCATTAGGAGTCTAAGTCGAAGTCTGAATAATATGGTCAGGCACATCTGACTTATATACACAAATTAGTGCATATGCTAAAAACTATCCCTAAAAAATTTAAGATGATTTACTAGAGATAAATTTTCTGATTTTGATATTCAACTATCCTATTTTAAATAAAGTACATCCTTGTTCTTTGAATTCTTCAATCTTAACAAATAAGTCTTCTTTATCGCACCCAAGATAATCTGCTAAGCAAGTTATACACATTGCTTTTTTTGTATTACGCCCAAGTAGCTTTTTATTAAGTGCAATGCTGTTCTTGCTTAGAATCTTTTCACAATACATACAACTAATTTTATTCATTTTTTTGCTCCCCCACAGTAATATTAGGTATATCTTTACCTAAGAACTCAGCATCAATAATACCTAGTTGGGTTTTAATAATTCTACGCATTTCCTTTGCCGGCTCCAAACAATACTTTATAAATTCATCTTTATTTATATCTTTAGTTGCACGCACATTTGGAAATATTAGTTTTAAATAGGCTGTACAAATACGTTTAATTGCCTCTGTGTCTCTTGTATCCGAGTTTTTAGGCATAACAAGTATTTCATCAACTATTGCACGATATATTAGTTCCGACCTTAACATATGAAGTATTTCTGTAAAATACTCTACATTAAGTGCCCATCCATTAACCTTTAGACTTTCTTTCATTCTTGGTATATCCCAGCCTTTAATAAATCCATGAAACCTATCAATAAGTGCTGACTCATGGAAAATATCTGGTAAGTTAGAAAACATATTTACATTAACATTCATTCGACTGATATCAATATTCCCAAGTAAAACAAGTCCTGAATCTCCTACCCCTCGATAATCTCCAACCCTAAACTCACCACTTTCAAGATATCCTTTTAATGCCCCCTGCATTTCATTTTTATCAGTAAAAACTATACTTTGAATTTCATCAAATGCAACATAGTCATAATGTGCTGCAAGACCTGTATTACGTTTACTAATATCATAGAACATCTTCGCTCTTGAAATGCTACCACCACTAACTAGCCACCCATATTTACTAAGCTGAGAAAATAAATACGATTTTCCGGTTCCTTTGGGAGCAAGCTCAATCAAATTTACCCTTTTTTCTACAAAGGGTAGTAAACGACTAAGCATCGTTAGCTTCTGTGTTATACTTGTATATCCAGTCGGGTTATAATCTATGGCACTCAAAATAACATCTATCCATTCTTCTGTGGTAAAATAATTTCTTGCATCTACATAATAATCCAAATCTATATTATATGGACAAAAAGGCTGAAACCCAATAAGTTTAATAACATTTTTAGTTCCTAGTCTTTGCTTATTTCCACTTTGAATGTAGTCATCACAGATTAGCTCAACTATCCCCCATACTTCGTTAGGGGACAATAAATAATCTTTATTTGCTTCTACAACATCCCAATCAGCAATAGCTTCACCCTTCTTTTGTGGTACACCAAAATCTGGTAAACTGAAATATGCAGTTCTTGTTGAGATATCAATATCGATTTTTACCTTAGCAAGGAATTTTACCGTTTGAAAATTCCTAGTCATCTCAAACTTCAAGTGTTCCCATTGCTCTTTTTTAGGGATAACTTTTTTAACATATGAAGATACTTCTTCTTTAACAATTATTCCTTGATCATCTGAAAAACGCATAACAAGCCAATCTCTCATAAATGAAGGTAAGCTAAGTGCTGAAAAGAACTTACCACTATCAGATGACTTATATACAAGCATGTCTGAAAAATATTTCTTAAGTTTATCTTGCATTATGGTCCTCCTATATATCAAAGTTTGATGATATTCCTTTTATAACCTTATATTTTATGCTTCCTATTATTTCACCAGAAACAATTTTAGCAGTATAGTTATCATTCCTATTAACATTTGGTTCAAATGAATAGATACCATTGCTATAAGTACATTTGTGTCTATTGTTATTAACAACTGCAAAAACATCTTTCAATTCTTTACTAAGCTTAAACTGTACTTTTATTTTTCTATCTGCAGTTAATTTTATTTCCTTTGTTAATAAAATAATCACTACATTCAAGTGCTCTGATCTAGTTTCAATGTTAGATTTTTTTATAGAAATAATCGGTACGAGAATTTCCTCTAGTAAAGCACCTCCATGAGTCTCACATACTGGGGCTCCCTGACTAGCAAATCTGCTATAATCACCCCAAGTCCAGCAACCATTCTTTTCAATGCAGGTTTCATACACTGAGTAATCTCTAGTATTATCGATACAGTATCTACCATACTTGTATATATCAGCTGATTCAGAAGCTCTAATAGTATCTCCTTTTGCTAGGACTGCTAATCTACTCGATCCGTGGTCAGTCGCTATAATTACTTTATCATAGTCTTCCAATAACGCTACTGCAGCATCTGCAATTTTATTTATTATTTCTAGCTCTCTAATTATGTTGTCTGGATAATTAATATTTTTATGCTTTAGTTCATCAAGCTCATAAGTCTTTTCACTTTTCTTATTTATTAGGAAATCATTATTTTTAGCTGTAGTTGAAGGAATATTACAGTAACCTATTTCTACATCACAAATTACTTTGTTTCTTTCGATCTTTTCAATGAGTAATTTCAGATACTCTACGCCTAACGCATCAACATAAAAAATGATATTATTATTTTCATTATAAGTCTGATTTACAAGTACATTTCTAGCATTGAGATGCCACCATGATTGCTCTTTTGCAATTTTTTCAACCTTTTCAGTAAAGTAGTCAAAACTTTTGTTCTTTACTTTTTGTAATTTGTATTGTTCAAAATATGTATCAAATTGAACTGAACCTAAACTAAACGAGGACAGATAAAAAAACAAATCTGGGTATACAATGCTCAATACTTGTTGTGCTTTCTCATCAATATCTGTGTCTTGTAAAATGTCAAACATATTACTCTTTTCTTTATCTGTAATATCTGTTAAACATTTAAGCTTATCTAGTCCGTCCAAGTTCTTAATGCAGTCCCAGAAATTATTCGTGGCTTTTAACCCCATTTTTTCAATCAAACTTTTTCTTTCAAAATATAATTCTTTATAGTTACTTCTGTCAATAATACTTATTACTGAATTAAAAATCTTATTTTCCAAATCATTGACAGTTTTGCTATTTTCTATAGTTATTTTTAAGTAACCGCTTAATATACTTTTTTTCGCCCATAACCAAGAACCCCATTTTTCAAAATCATTTCTTGTGGTCCAATTATCAAATATTTTTATATCAAATTTAGGCGCTGAAAGAATATTCATAAGAGCTAGTTCTAAATTATTAAAATCATTAAGGTACAAGGAAAGCTGCATCCATTGACTATCTGTTCCCCATTCTCTTTTTATAGTATCATTTAGTGTATATTGATGTTTTATAACATCAAATGGACTAATAATAACCTTTACGTCATCAGCAAATACAATATCTGCATAATGAATTGCGTTCTGGGTGTGCAAGATAATGGGTTTATCAGGATTTTGCTCCCAATACGTTAAATATTTTTTATACCCTTTTATTTCATTGCCTGCAATCTTAACTTTTAATGTATCTTGCACTATCATTAGAGAATAGTCGCAATCAGACTCAGTTTCTAAAAATAAAATTGACTTCTGAAACCTTCTATCACTCGTCAAATTTCTTAGTATGCTTTTCATTCTATAAATGGGGATATAAATCTTAAGATTATTGTTAATATTATTTTTGTATTCCAACTTTAGAATTTCTTCAAGTGTTTTATTTGTTAATGAATTATTAACTCTCAAATGCTCGGATAATGGTGTTACAAGTGTGTTTTTTCCTGCTTTTTTCAACTTGCTTTTAAGCCTACTTATATTGGGAGTTGTATCTTCTTCTTCGCAAAAGTCTGAGAGTTTAATAAAATCAGAACAAATATTAGTTAAGTAAGCTTTTAATTTTATCCACATATCCATTGTTTCAATATTAATATATCTGACACATGATATGTCATTTGATTTCACATCATAATTAATAAATTTCTTTATTTCCTCAAAGCTTGTAAATTGCACTAACTCACCCCCTTTACTTATTAGCCTTTAAGAATATCTATGCCTATTAAAGGCTTATCTTCTATCCATTTTTCAAGGATTCTTTTTGCACTTTCAGGTGATAATTCATTTATTTTAGACTTAGCTTTTTCCCTATATTCTCTCTCATATTTTTCATTTGCAAATTGTTCAATTGCTGATTCTATAACTGCTTTTTTTGCGAACCATTCATAAGCATTATCACCGAATCTTTGTGTAATAATCTTCTTTAATTCTGTCACATCTTCAATTATAGGTGTGTATACACCTGCAAAGTAAGACCTGAACGTTTCATTGCATTTTTCTTCGTCTAATAAAATGTTCAATTTCCCGCTTTCCACATATGTTAGTGCCTCATCAACCTCAAGTTCGGATTTTGCTTGTCTTGTTTTATTGATTAATTCAAATGTTTCTTGAGCTTTTATAATATCATTTTTAAATAAACAGAGAACCGGGATTCTCTTTTCTTTTGACCATGTAACAGGGGTGCTAGTTCCAGTGATTTCCTTCCACTTTCTTTGCAGTTGATTTATCTTTTTATTTTTTCTGTATTTTTCTAGCTCCTGATTAATCAGCTGAGTATACATATCTGATTTCATAAAGAAAGCATTTGCTTCTAGCCTGTTGTAAACATGCTCAAGCTCATCTACTGTTAAGGCATTACCTAATTTTGTCTGCATTATGTTTGTAAAAATACTAAATTGTCTGTCAAAAAAATTATTGAAAATTTCAGCCTTTAAGTTTATTTCTTTTATTGCATTAGCTCTACTAGGAATACTTCTATTCTTAATTGACACTAAGCAATTAAGAATACTTTCAAGCTCTGGTTGAATTTCAACAATCATTGCCTGAGGCAACTTTATAATTGATAATTTATTTGTAATTGCTAATGATGCATCAATCAATGTATTCTTTCTCTCGCTTATTACATTATTAATTGCATCTATGAGTTGATATTCTTCAAATACATTTTCAATTTGTCTATCAATATCATTCTTTTTCCAAATGTATGAAGCATCTCGAGTTATTTTGTTGTTAAGTACAAGAATATAATCTTCACTTTTTATGCCAAGTCTTTTTGCCAAAGAAATAAGCTCTGGTTTATATCTACCAATATAAAATTTCATTCCTTGCTTCATATTTTGAACTTGCATAATTTGTTCTAAATATTTACCTAATCCGGCTTCCCTCTTGTATAAAAAATATAAATCTTCTGCAATATTAGTTTCATTTCTTCCAGCCATTTTCTCTGTTGAAATAAATTCGCAGAATAGGGTAACTGCTTTTACAGCAGGATCTTTAATGTCTTTTTCTTCAGTTTCTTCAATGTAATTTACAAGCGACCAAAGGGGATATCCATTATTTGAAAGGAATACTTTTATGTTTTTAGCAATATCAGCTATGGAATTTTGCTTGTCTGCCGCAACTTTGAATATTGAACCAGTTATTTTGCAAAACTCAACATGTTCTGGTGTTTGTTTCACTAAATATTGACCCTTTACTTTTTGATTATCTTTTACAGCTCCAAAAATCAAGTCGCTTAAGTCACTATAATTTAGATTCACTGTGTTTATCCCGTCAGATTTATAGTAGACATTGTCTGCATATTCTTTAAGTAGAAATCCTAGTAAAAAAGTTGATCCTGCACAAGAAAGTAATCCAAAGGGTCTTTTCTCTAATTGATTCCAGATATCTGTAATTGCTACCATACTTTTCTTTTCAAATCCATTTTTAATAGTTTCTTCAATAGCTATTTTCATTTTTGAAACAGGATGTGATGAATTGCTGCTTGAATAATCTAGAACGTTCCAAATATGATCTTTTATAAGTTTTGCTGAAATTGAGTTAAGCCAACTATAATTCCCTGGTACAGGAGCTTTACTCATCCCCATGGCAGCTACTGATTCTTTAAACCCTTGCGGCTCAAAAATCTTATCATTAATAGAAATTGTTTCAAGCCCCCAACAGAATATTCCTAAATTAATTTCTTTCAGCTTAGCCCTTAAGCTAGCTCCACCTTGACACTGTGCAGTAACATTTTTTGCACTGTATACTGTTAAACTTGTTACATCCAATTTTGCTTTCCATTCATCTATTAAAAGTTTTGCATTCTTTTTACAAAGGTTACTCCTATTAGTGTCTTCACTAAGAAAATATCTTTCTTCAGCTTTGAGATTAATAAGATTTTCATATGTTGTATTAGTAAATAATTGATTAGAAAAGTCAACAATAACAACTTCTCTCTTAAACTCTCCATAAATCTTATCAATTACTGTATTTACTTTTGCTTGATCTTCTTCATTTTTCGCGAATAGAAAAAATAAGGGAATTTTATTTTCCTTTAGTTGTGCCAATCGTATAACGGTATTCTTATAGTCATTTGGTGTTATGGACTCAATTATATACCTATGCTTCAGGAAATTGTTTGGTGCAAATCTTTCATATATACCATATTCCGAACTAGCAATAAGTTTTTCAAACGAGATTGTCTTCTCAATGTATTCTCTGATACTATCAAATCTATCCTTATTAATCCTTCTAGATTGAGTGACATATAAAACCTCATTGCCTTCTTTCATCTCACCAAAGACACCTTTTTGACAAAATTCAGTCATTATTTGATGTATACTACTACTAATAGGCGTACCTATAAAACACGCAGATATGTTTGCTAAAGTTGGCCTAAGCAAACTAGATAGTCCTCTTGAGCGCCCCCCTCCGGTCTTCTGCTGCATGGCTGTAAGTAGAAGTGCTACTTTAAGTACCTTTTTTTTATCTTCTATTCCACCACATTGATTCTCAAAAGTACTATAGTGACTGATAATTCCCTTAGATGCTTCGTCAAGATCTACATTTTCAAGAGTGAAGAAATAATCCCATATATAATTTGCAGTTAAATAGTTCCACTTATTTAATTCATTCGAGTGATTTTCAATAAACCATTTGAAATTAGTTTTTATATTTCCTGCCTCTTCTGCATCTCCACTTAAAAAAGAAAACATTGTTCTCTGATTAGAACTAATTGAAGCTGAAATAACTTTTAATAAGTATGCAGCATAAGGATGAAGTGGTAAAAGCCTTTTTAATTCGCTTTCTTTAATGTCGTCTGCATATTTAAGTATAGTATCCTTAGTACTTCTTTCTACTCTTTGCCATAGATCTACCTCTTCATTATTCCACTCATTTTCTAAGCCCTGAATATACTTAATTGCCTGTCCCATTAACATAAAAGCTGTTGTATCTGCCATTTCAATTTTAGGTAGTTTAAATCTTGCCTCAATTATTTTTCTTGAATTTGAGTCTGCAATTAATTGTGATGCTGTGCTATGTGTTATTAGAAAAAAATAAAATTTAATGTTTGGGGCAGCGTGAGCCAACTCTTGAAGTCCTGTTATTTGATTTTGATTCTTCTTAAAATATTCAGTAAACTCATCCCAAATAAAAACTATAGCATGCAAGTTATTACCTTTAACTATGTCATCTATCCAATCTATAACTTCATCATGTGAAGTTGTCCAAACATAGTTATCCATTTCTGCAACTTCAACTATTGTTTCAAGTAGGTCAATAGATTCATCCAAGTCAAGTTCTTCTAGGTCTTTAATTACGCTTTCTGGAGATCCATACTCTGTGAACTTAGCTTTATGTTTTCTAAATGCATTAGAAAAGTTAAATGAAGCATTTTCGTCTTTAAGAGTACTTAAAACTATATCATATTGGCTCTTGGCACCAAAATATGAATATCCATTTTCTCTTAACGCTAATTTTACCGACTCTCTTATACTATTATACAGTCGATTATCTCCAACAATAGATGACGACCCAGAACGATGAACCACAAGAATCTTTCCCTTATTTCTAATACCCTTTAGTACATTAAAAAGAGTAGTCATTTTATTAGTTTCAAAATAAGGTTTTACTTTATCTAAGTCATCTTCTAATACATGCTTAATCACAAATGAAGCATATGTCTTACCCGTACCATACGAACCAGACATCCATAGTGGCATATTTTTTTGAGCTGCACCCATTTCTAATGTTTCAGTCAGCAACTTTAATATCGATTTAAAGCTATCATGAGGAAAGAAAGACTTCCATTTTTCTGGTTGCTCTTTGTCCCAGTACTTGTTAAATACAGGAATAAAATTTTCATCAACACTTAAATAATCATTATAAACTCTTGACATCCCTATTCCCTACCCTTCTAGTAAAATAACTTTACAATATCAGCAGAAGACTTATTGCTATCCAGATTTATATTCTCTAGATCTTTATTGAATACAACCTTAATGTAATCATTATAATCATGTGATAAGGTTTGAAGTATTTGCTTCAACACGACTCTGTCAATTCCTAATAGTGTTGTAGGACTAATTCCTTCTCGTTTTTCAATATTATCGATTAAGCTAGATAGTGTGAAGTTGTAATATTTGTCTGAGTTTTCAGAAAACTTATACAAGGAATATAAGATCACAATTGGATCTGGATTTTTCCAGCCATACTTAGTAATTGATGTTATAGTTTTTCCTTTCATCTCTAGATCCCCTTGACCCAATCCCCAACCAATCGGAGATGTTTTTAACGTTTCTTTTAACGAAGCAAGGGCATTCTTTTTAGTTGTAGGTGCATAGTCGTCACCTAACAAAATATTTAAATCATTTACTAAGTATCTAGTCGAAAAACCTATATTCTTAACATACCAATTTATTATTGGAGATTCATATGCAAGATTTGTAAAAACAATAGCCCAAGTTCTAATATCGTCACTACCCATTTTTTGAAGTTGTTTTCCAAGTTCAGAAATCGAATTGTTTTCTGTTATCCCAGCTTCTTTAAGCCAAACTTTGAAACCTACAAACATATATTTTCCCATACGGTCATTTTCCCAGAAAGTGCTTGGTGATTCAAAAAACAGTTCTAGCCATTCTTGTCTAAACCCAAAATTCTGATACCTACTTATGTTTTTCTTGCTCATGTTATTCCCTCCCCCACTTATGCTTAATGATTTTGCTACTAAACATCCTTTTTGTGAATCAAGGCAACTTTCACAGTGCCTACAATTATTAATTTTAATTTCACTTTCAGTTATGTTTAATGCGCCATACTGGCACTCCAACATACAAACTTTACAATTAGAACAATATGCAGCTTTATGTAAAGCATTTTTAAAAAGATACATGAATCTTATTGAACTCTTTGTCCTTGGTAATGTATCAAATTTAATCATAGTGTTTTTACCATCATTTTCAACAAAAAAAGTCAACTGCATTTCTTTATAATCAAGTGAATATTTGCCATTACCTTTGTCATCGAGAAAACCAATTGTATTCAACCAAGTTTTCCAGTGATGGTTCATATTTTTAATTATTAATTTGGTTTCCTTTCTCGAGATAACTTCTGTAACTTTATTTTCACCATTTTCCAGTTCCCTTCCGCCTGCCCTTGACTTCCAACCTCCATCTTCAAAATATTTATTTTTATCTTTTAAAGTTGTAAAATCCTTTTTAAGAGTTCCATCTAAAAGATCTAGAAATTCTTCTATTTCCTCTGGATAGTTATGATTCAATATACTTTCATACCAATTGGATCCCATAGGACAAAGCTTACACCCCACCCGAGATGCTCCCTTACTATACATTTCATTAATAAACAGATCATGTTCTAGCATGTATAAAAAAAGTTCGCTTGTATTCCATTCTAGAATTGGACTGTAGTTTGTCTGTACATTATGCTTTTTACCTTCTGAAATCATAGAATACATTGCCCTAGCATTACTTTCCTCAGCCCTTATTCCATCAAATACCATTGCTTTAAAATTATCTTTCTTAACTAAATCTTTCACTAGTAAAAGTGATGGAGCTGATTTATGAACACTGCAGCACCAACGAATAGTTCTTGCCGGTGGACCAAATAATTTCCAACTTTCTTTTGCATCAATATGTGAAGTTGCTGTGTACCATGAAAGTGTATTCCATCTTTGCTTGGCTTTCTCAACTGCCTTATAAGTATCATTAAGTTCCATAGTTGTATCTCCAAAAACTACAACAAAGTCATCATGTGGTATTGCTCTTTGAACTAGGTCAAGTAATACAATAGAGTCTTTACCCCCACTAAAAGCTACATAAAAAATATCTGTATTTTTGTTTTTGTACACTTTATAAGTATCATATATATTTGACAATGTTGTCTGTACCAAACCATTCATTAAAGATTTATTTTTCTCGATCATAGTTTCAATATCAACAGGAATAATATCAAAATCTTCCTTGTGAACTTTTATTCTTGGCAACGAAAATAGTCCCCCTCCAACTGCCTCACCTACTAATTCACCTTTATAAAAATATCTCCTCGCTTCAGCCCACATTAGAGGTTTATTACTTTTGGGATATCTCCAGTTATACTTTTTGTCAAATCCTAATAAACTAAGTTCCTTCCAAAACACTGGGCGAAGTTCTTTAATGATTCCTGTCGTTTTTGTATTTAGTACATATCCCCCTGTTTCATAATCCCAAGTGTAGTTATACATAAATAAAAACTCCTTATTCTACAATTATTTTTCCAAACTCATCTTCATACAAATAATTATTATCAAGCATAAATTTTGGGATGTTGCTATTTATTAACTCTTCATCCTGAAGCCATTGTCTGACTTCATCTAAATTTTTAAATGGTGCTGAACGATGTTCAGACTTAAGAATAAATCTTAATAATTCTTCGTAACTATCAAAACCACAGTCATCCTTTAAAAAAACACCTGATAGTAAATAAGTATCCGAAGTCGGAATTTGAAAGACCTCAATTTCTGAAATATACTTTTCAACTATCGACTTAAGGACATATCCATTCCAATTAATCCCTATCGGTGGATAAAACATAAAATCTGTAATTTTTCTTGCTGAAATATAACCTTTACTCGAAATAACATCTTTTAAGATGTTTTTTATTGATTCGATCTTTTTTTCATCGATATCGAGCTGATCGATGTTAACGCATATACCACTATCAACTCTAATATATTCATCACTTAGGTTGTCTATTAGGCTTGACCAGCTTAAGAATTTAAGAAGATTCAGTTCGCAGAACTCTATCAATTCACTTATTTCATAATAATCTCTACCATTCAAGTAATTCTTAACAATGCTAATCTTAGTTATTTCTTCAGTATCTTGTTTTGCAATAAACGGTCTTGAGAATTTATATTTATTTCTAAACATATATTGAATAACACTGAATAACTTTATATGTGAAAATACTTGATTGCGACTTAAAAAGTCAGAATGAGTTAAGAATAGAACTTCTAACAATTTTCGTGATGAAACTGGCATGTCGAATATCAAGTTGCTAATAACCTTACTTATTTCATAGTCAGCTTCAATGATATTCAAGTTTCTTATATGCATATATTCACCATTTTCTATTGTAATAATTGCTTTACATCTACTAATGGTAGTTAAAAGCATTGCTTCGGTTATTCCTGCAAAATTTTTTCTCAACTGATCCTTAGTTACTATATCATATTTACTAACAAACATTTCTATTTGATCATCTAAACTCTCTATATTTGGTGTTTTAGATATCATGTCTCTTGTAAAATAAAACTCTCTATTATAATGGTATTTTAGAATGCCCTGTAAAAAATATCTGTTATTTACATTAGAATCTAGTAATAGTTGATCTTTGAAATGTTCAAAAATTTCTAAGAAAGTGTAGGAGTTCCTTAATCCTTTTTTTATATAATCCTTAATCTCTTCAATTAAATTATTTTCAATTTTAATATAATCAGGATGTATATATGTTCCTCTATCACAAAGGATGCCTATACTCGCCACTCTTGCATCAACTGCCCTATTATTTTGGGGAAGTTTCACATCACCAAACATTTCTTCAATGTGTCTTCTGAAACGATCATGTTCAGTTTTTTCGAACAATTTCATCCCTGTTGGATAGTATCTTTGAAGAACAATATTATACATTTCTGCTAGACTGATTTTTCTTTTATGGTAGACCTGACCAGAAACTCTATATTTACTTTCCACAGCTCGCTTTATTGACTCAGATTCAATCTTAAATTCATTAGTAGTTTGTTCAATAATATTATCTAGCTCTAAAGAAATAATTATTTCTGGTAATTCATCTAGAACACTATCTAACTTACTAGCATTTACTTGATCACTTATAATAAATAAATCTAATTCCTTAGAATAGTCAAAGTAATTTGATTTGGAATTAATCAACAAATATATAATTTCATTAGCATTGTTCCTTAAATAATCACTGACTTCTTCTCTTGTAATAATTGTTTTACCATTAAGAGATGCAGATAAAAGCCACATAATTCGAGTTCTTATAATAACCGAGTCAAATAGGGTCTGAACTTTTTGCTCCATCTGTCTAATGCGTTCTCTACTAACACCCAGTAATTGTCCCACTTCTTCTAAAGTACTACCATGAGCTCTATTATAAATGACTTTCTTATAGTTATCTTTATCAAAGATTTTAAAACATGAATTTAAAGCTGACTCTTCTAAATTTGTATGAAGCCATTTTAAAAATTTCAATGCTTCAACTGTGTATATATTATCCCTAGAAATATTTTTGAACTCTCTTATAAGTTCAGCTACTGTAGAACAATTACTAAATATGTCTAGTAATAGTTTCATTCTAATATCGTCTTCTGCATATGCCCTTATTAATGGATACACTTTTTTGATTTTATTGGAATTACAAATATTCTTGAAAACACTAAATAGTTTTTTCCTTCGCTCATCTTCCAGATTAGCATCTTTCTCAAGTTTTTCAAATTCATTTGTAATTAAACTAATACTTCGCGGATATAAATATGCTAGTTGGCACATATCAATACCCAACTCTTCTACTGCGCATTTAGCTTTATTTAAGATGAATAACTCATCCTTTGTTAAATCATCAGGCATTTCAATATTTTGACCATATTGTATTAAATCTTCTATCTTAATTCTCACTCTTTCAGAAATCAAACATCTTTGTCTCTGATTTTGTACTGGATTTGATGGTATATCTATTGTGACGACTTCATTATATCTCTCAATAACTTTATTTACTTTTGTTTTTCCAAATCCTCTTTGCTCATAAAGTTTATTAAAGTCAAATCCTTCTAGATCTTTAATATATATAAATTTATTATCAATACAGAATTGGTTAAACTTATTAAAAATCCCGTCAGAGAAAACATTGCTTATAAGTAATCCTGTATTGTAGTTATTTTGAGAAATATATGTTCTAGGATCAGAGTATGCATTGTTGTTTTTGATATCCAATTCATTCTTCCTATCTACTACTAAAGTATTTTCTTCCGTATTTTGAATGAATTTTGCAGTTGTGTTTTTGGCCATTTCCTTGATATTTGTTATTTTTGTTTCAGTTCTCAGGAGTTTATATTCACCCTTATTAATTTTATTTAATCTATCCCTTATCTGTTTAATAAGCTCATGACTAGCATTAATTTTTATTCGAAATGCCACTAAATCTACTGGTTCAATTTCAGAAACAAAGACCATATTACATTCTCTACAGTACTCCCTAAATTCTAAATAATAGTTTTCAATAAATGCTGACTCAATTTTAATTTCACTAGGATCTTTTTTTTCTTTAGAAGTATCTTTCTCTGTGTCAATTTGAGAATAATAAAGATCAATTTTTTTATCTAACAAATAATTGATTTCTTTAATATCCTTATCAGATAAATACTTATGCAGAGCTTCATTTAACACAAAAAAATCCTGACCATCGATTCTAGAAATATGCATATATCCTTTTTCATTTAGAACTCTATAAGGATGTCTTTTTATCACCAAAAGAACTTCACTATATACAGGACGTTCTGTATTTTCTATAACAATATCTGCACCAACATCTACTATTAAACCTTCTTCTTTTCTCCTCTGATAAAAAGACTTATACTTTTTTACAACATCAAATACTGCTGCTTTTCCAGATTTGTCAACTAGTGCAAAAAAAGATTTTAACAAAATCAAACGATTTGATCTTCGATATCCAGCCAAACTATCCATGTCACCTAAATATTCCAAAAACGCTTGTTTCATCCTTCTTTGCCCCCTATATATTAAATAATATCATTATAAAACTCGAATTGCTAAAGAGTAAAAAGTATTATATTTAAAATAACGCGATAATTATTTTGTAATAATTTGTTACAATATCTGAAATACAAGAAATTTGCATTGTCAATTGGAATTTTCTTGTCCTTTTAATTATAATATAGTTTTTAGAATTTGTAAGCATTGCAATATAATTTATCTCTTTATAGATATATATTAAGTGAGTATATTTCAAAGTCATGACCTATTAAGTTCTTCTACGCATCTCATACGAGTTAATTTTTGTTTTTTTTTAACACAATTATTCGTGTAACTATCTAATTATATTTTAGTATAATTCAAAGTAATTTTTTGTAGAATTTTGTTATTTCGTGCACTTTTTTTGTGTCACCTTATTACTAAACTATAGATCTTCTAGCATTAGACTGAAAAAATATAATATCTTAGATGTGAAGGAAGAAATTGTTTCTCAGAATCTATTACAAGACATACCTTGAATTAGTAAATCTGTTGAATTTATAGAGAATTTGTGTTGGGAAATTACAGGTTGGGTGAAAAATGAATTCCTAAAATTATAATTGTTTAGGTAGTTTATAGGAAGGATAAAAAAGCTTACAAAGACGGTTTTGACTTAGAGGTAAATTTGGAAAAAATATGTTTAGTTTTTTCGTATTCTTTCAAGGTAAGCAAGGGAACTAAACCCTTGATTACTTTAATTAAGAATAAAATTCTTTAGCAGCTTTACCTATACCAGTAGTAGAAAAAAAGTCTCCATAACTCCTGAAACCAATCCACCTGTAACTGGCATAACTTTCGCTACGTTAAGAAGACTTTTTTTCCTGCAATTGTTATAATTTTATTAGGCAGCTTTTTAATTATCTCTTTCATTGCTGGTGTTAAAAGTGCTTTCTTTGCTCCAACTAAACCAGCCTCTTTTAGAATATTCTTTAGAGCCTCATTTCCGCCACTTAGAGCAAAACATAAAGCAATTTCTTCTCACCTTTCAGGATCATTGATATCATAACCATATATATAAACCATTGTTAAAACTAATCTCCCATGAATTCTTCAAATATGTGCAAGGTTTGGCACTAATGTGAACTATACTCTACACCCCCAGCAAAATCTTACAGTGCTTGCGTACTATTTTCATTTATTTATAATTCTATCCGTTAATGCTCCCAAGTCATCTTTAAGCTCTAGATGTAAGTGAACTTGTTGGTCAACAAACTTTTTTATGGATACTACATTTTTGCCTGTCGCGAAATCTATTCCTTTAATCATTCCCTCACCAATCTTTTGAATAAGTTTGTCCTGAAATCTTTCTTGCTCATAATTCTAATACCTCACCCCAGCCAGCTATCAAAACAACTAGCTCAAATTTTACAATTCTTGAAAATTTAACAGGATAAAACTACCAATTTTTCAAGTTTTATAGTTCTACATAAATTCTTCTTTTCCTTTTAAAGAGATTTCTTTAAATATATTAGTATTATCTAGATGTAATCCTATAAAAAAATCACGGAGTCGTATATTATAATATCCATGATTTAAAAAAGTAGTATTTGATTTTATTTACTTTCTTTATAGCAAATGAATTTTTCAATAACCTATCTTAAAATTCTTGAAACTAAATTAAAGTTCTCGACAAGTATACTTTATTTGTCCTTTTAATATTAGTCAATAAATTGTACATTTGAAAATCCTTCATGTTCAGTAATATCTGAATCATAACTTGACATCTTAATAATAATTTCTTCAGGTACTCTTCTTTCATTACCTCTTAGACTATTCCTTGCTAAACATGTATTTAGTGGAGTGTTGAATACAAGTGCTATAATATCACTATTCATCTTTTGTCCAATTTTAATAATATCTTTTCTATACTTTTTATTAGTATTAGTTGCATCAAAAACCACATTTAATCCACTTGATAATTCTTCTTTAATTCTATCTTTAGCGATACTAAATACTAAATTATTTGTTTCAGTAGAAAACCTATATGTTCCTGTTAAATTCTTTCTTATTTCGTCTGTTGAAATAATTTCAACATCCAACTCTTTAAAGTATTTTCTTGCATAAGTAGTCTTACCAGAGCATGGAATACCAATCAGGACATATAGCTTATTCTTCTGAATTTCTTTTTCATTATTGAGCATTTTATCTTTTCTTCGACTATTTAATTCTATTATTTTTCCCATAGTAATTCTCCTATTTAAAACATTTAATACGTTATATATATAATATATCAAAAGATATCTTATGTTTTTAATTACAGTACTTTCCTATAAAGAAATAGCTCTTACTCAACTGATATATCAATATGATCTCTTTATTTAATAAAAATAAAAATATTATTTTACATATCTTCCATCAATTTTAAACATGTAGATTCTAAACCAGGTTTAATATTATTCAGCTTAGGAAGACTTATTTGTTTAAATTCTGTATATCCACTCATATATACTCTCCTCATATATTTATTTATATCGATTGTACCTTATATAATATAAAAAACAATATTATATTAACGAACTCTTTTTATTAAATTTAATATAATATATTATATTAAACAGAATGACTCGCGAGGTGACCAATATGAAAGTAGTAGAAAACACAATCCCTGATCTCGCACAGCTTCTAAATTTGTATAGAACAGTTGGATGGCTTAAATCTAATGATAATATAGATTTCTTAAAAGAAGTTTTATTAAACTCTGACGAGTTTATTTGCATCTATGTTGGTACAACATTAGTAGCCTTTGGAAGAATGCTTACTGACTATCATATGAGTGCCTTTTTAGATGATATTGTGGTGCATCCGAATTTTCGTAGAATGGGCTTAGGAACTGAAGTAGTAAAGCACCTTATTTCTAAGGTGCCTCATGTTAAAAAAGTCAAACTAACTACGTATTATGCTTCTGAGTTTTATAAAAAGTTAAAGTTTCAAAAACCCTCATGCACTCCTATGGAATTAATTGTGAATATATGATACTTCATATCCCTCTATATGAGGGTATATTTTTTTAAAATTTAATTTAAACTACTTAAAATCCCAACCATTTAACACCTTTTAGCTCAGGGTCTTTTCTTGGTGGTGCTGGTGGCTGCATATCAGGATATCCTATTGGAATAATGCCTGCTATCCCTTTATTATTATCAAGATTTAAAACCTTTTTGGTTTCATCATCATGTGCTATATGTCCTGCTATCCAAACACTTCCCAAGCCTTCTTCACATGCTGTTAAACAAAGATTTTGAATTCCTGCACTAGCAGCCATTAAAGCCTCTTCTGTTTTTATTTCATCTTCATATATCTCATATGTTACAATAATGTGGTTTGGTGCTCCTCCAAAGTTCTCTGCATATTTTAACATTATTGGTTTCTTTTCTGGCTCAATATAAGGGGCATTTGGTATGTAATCCTTAGCCCATTCATAAAATATTTTACAAACTTTATTAACATATTCTCCTCTAGTAACAATAAAACTCCAGGGTTGAGCATTACCATTAGAAGGCGCCCAGTTTGCTCCTTCTAAAACTTTTTTTATCTTATCCTGAGAAACCTCTTCACTTTTATACTTTCTAATACTACGTCTCTTCAATATTCCTTCAAAAACTTCTCCCATTTTAACCGTCCTTTCGTTTAAATAAATATTTAATTTATTTTAGCCAATATATATAAGACTTATTCTACAGGTAGAATTATAACATTTCTATACCTAAATTCAAACTTTAAATCTGCTAATATTTTCTCTTAAATCATCTACAATTTGATTCAGGTTTTGGGCGGTAGTTGACACTTTTTTTGATGTAGCCGCCAAAGAGTCTGAGTTGGTGCTCACTTCTTTGGATTTTTTAATTATATTTATAATTATTTCCTGAATGGAGCTTTGCATATATTGCAAAGCATGAGTTATAGTGACAAACTCGTCTTTTTTATTAATAATTGACTTTGGTATTTCTACACGAAAATCTCCACTAGCTATTTCAGTAATATAGTTTTGCATAATGCTTATAGGTTTTATTACAAAAAAACGCACAGAATAAAAGGACGCAAGTATTCCCAATACTAATGCTCTCCCCATAGAAACAAATTTAAATAAATCAGCATTGATATTTTGATTATTTATAGCATAATTAACTATAAAAGCTCTTCCAACAATAATTGCGACAAAAATTATAATAAAAGATACTGTTAATTTCATTTGTAATCCCAATGTCATTTTACGTATGTTAAGTTTCTCTTGTGTCCTAATTAATGTCTACTCATTTTTGTTATGTTTGTTTGTATTGATAAGATATAAAGATAGATATAATTTCAGAAACCTTATTAGGAATTTTTATAACTCTAATCAGTTTATTACCTTCTCTCCATTTAACTGGCTTACCTATCCTATAGTTATTCTTCTAATTAAAATCTTTACATTATCTACTTATTTGCATGTATTTAACAATCAGCTTGTCCAATTTTTGACTAGTATTTATTGTCAACTCATTTTCAATAAAGTCATCTCCTTGCTTTAAAATATCTCCTAGCTCACTTCTAACTTTTTGTATTTCTAGGTTAAGTTCATATAATTCTATATTCATAAGCACCTCTTCTTTCTAAATCTTTAGGGATAGTTTTTAATTTTTAGAATATGAACTTCTTTTATTCCAAGGCATTGGATGCCCTAAATAGTACCCTTGGCCATAGCACAAACCTAGGTCTAATGCAGTTTGTAAAGCTTCAAGTGTTTCTATACCTTCTAAAATCAGCTTTGTATCCTCTTTAAGAAGCATTATAAGATGTTTGATAACTTCTTGCTTTTTAGTATCATATGATAGATTTTTTGTAAAATACTGATCGATTTTAATAAAGTCAGGCTCTAACTCTATCCATTGTCTAAAAAATGAATGCCCTGCACCAAAATCATCTATAGCAATCATAACTTGCCTTGCCTTTAATTGCTGTATTACTTTCTTTAAAGCATCCCACTCTCTTATTTGCTCATTCTCACATATTTCTAGTACAACAGACATTCTCTTATCATAATTTTCATCCCATATTTTTATAAAGTCTTGATTTAATAATGTTGAAGGGAGAGCATTTATAAATAATGTATCAGTATATGAAGACTCGTGATTTAAAGCTTTTTTTATTAATAAACAATCCAATTCAGTTAAAAAACCTGCATTTCCCACCCTATTAAAGATATCTACTGGTGCGATCTTTTCTTCACCTTCATACCGTAAAAGTGCCTCATAGCCCATACTTTCACCAGTAGATAAGTCAATAACCGGTTGATACCAATGACTTAAACAAGAAACATCTAAAAGCTTTGATAACCTGTCTACACTCAATTATGTCATCTCCTTTGCATGATTAAAACTAACAATAGTTTTTATAATTATTAATACCATCACTAGATAAAATATTTTTCTCCTATTTTCTTCATCAAAATATGACATGTAACAATATGGTTAAAATGTTACATAAATA